>Ga0315534_1000820_pt1 | contig 21784 bp, 14 predicted proteins | sample SalMarSW160240MG_FD_203094 | JGI IMG/M metagenome (GOLD analysis project Ga0315534, IMG submission 203094) | Salt marsh sediment microbial communities from the Plum Island Ecosystem LTER, Massachusetts, United States - Salt Marsh Sediment SW1602-40 ... | reverse complement strand
CGTTTCGGAAGACGCGGACGTGTCCGTCACGGCTTGCCAGACGCTGGCGCTTCGGGCGTGCCGGGCCGCAGGCGTAAATGTGCCGACCGTCACGATCGCGCGCAGCACCGACTATATCGAGGGCTGCCAGAACGACGACGGCGGTTTCCGTTATATGCTCCGCCGGACCGAGGCCAGCGCGTTTCCCCGATCGTGTGCCGCCGTGGCTGCATTGTTCGGACCGGTAACGCAAGACGGCCGGCCCGTTGAGCGGGGCCTCAGTTACATCGAAGCGAATCTGGCGAAGGGACTGTCTCCCGATCAACAGATGTACTTTTATTACGCGCACTATTATTGCGGCCTGGCCTTGCAGCCGCGCGACAGTGAGCGATGGGCTAAATGGTACCGGAAGGTGTCTGCCGTACTGGTCGCCATGCAACAGGAAGACGGGTCGTGGCAGAGTTCCGTCTCGGCCGAATACGCGTCCGCCATGGCTTGCCTGATCCTTGCCATGCCCACCGCATTTCCGTTCCCTAATGAAGGCTGAGATCGGCGAGTTCGGCTGCGCCCGGTTTGGAGGAGTTCGGTCGTTATCGTATATTGCATGGTGTGTCTCGGAAGAACTTTGGAATCGCCGTTATTGTGATGACGCCCTGGCCAGGGCTGTTTTGCGTGTTGAATTTCGTCGCTGGCTTGCAAGCCGTCGCGCCGATAAAGACGGCACGGGCCGAAGAAGCGATTCAACATCTTACGCGCCGTGTCGAAGGAGAATCCTTTCGTGCCCGGCTTATCGCCATCGACGCGACGGAGCGATTGTCACTGCAGGCCGCCGACGGGACACTCCGCGACCTGCAGCTTGACGACTTGTTGATGTGGGGTCACCCGATGGAAATCGAACGGGGGCCCATTGTCGTGATTCAGGATGAGAGCTTGGTCCAGGCAGGCGCCATTACCTTCGCCGATGGTCATTTCGTGCTCGGACGGTCTTCGTCACAACGTCTCACGGTGCCCGCTTATGGTGTCCGCGCGATCCAGTTTGTGCCGTTTGGCGCCACGAAAGATTGGGGCGGTGGTATTGATGAATCGCCACAGTCGAATGAGCTAGGCGATCGAGTCCTGCTGCGAAATCGCGATGCATTCAGCGGAAGGATCACGGAACTGACTGCGAACAGCGTACACATAACGAGTCGGGGAAGCCCGTTTGTCATTCAGCGAACCCGGGTTGCCGGGGCTTTTTTCGGCGCGTCAGTGAAAGCGTCTGTGACCGAAACGGCGGGGGACGGGGATCGGAGGTTGTTGGTTGGCCTGCGTGATGGCAGCCTATTGCGCGCGCGAAAGCTCGAATCGGACAACGGCGTACTATCCATCACGCTCATGCAGGGTCTGACATTGCCCGGAGTTTCCGCCGATGACATCTGCTATTTGCAACCGCTCGGCCGCCGCGTCGAGTATCTGTCTGATTTGCCCGTGGCCGACTACACGTACCACCCCTATTGGGGCATCGACTGGCCGTTGAAGGTCGACCGTAATGTTCAGGGAGGGCCCCTGCGGACTTCTTCGGGTATTTACGCAAAGGGACTGGGTATGCGCAGCGGATCCGTGGCGACGTACGCCGTGGATCCGCAATACGATCGCTTCGAAGCAGAACTGGCCTTGGACCAGCGTTGCGGCGTGCGTGGCAGTGTTCGCATTCAAGTCGACTTGCGGGAGGGTGACAAGTGGTTGCCTGCGTACACGAGCGGTGTTCTGCGAGGCGGGATGAAGCCGGAATCGGTCGCCGTCGGCCTGGACGGGGCAACAAAGATCCGGCTGCGTGTGGATAGCGCCGATCACGGGGACGCCTGGGATCTTGCGAATTGGCTGAACGCCCGCTTCGTGCGGTAATCACGGACACCGCTGTTTTGGAACATCATGGTTCGTGTAAAACTTGCAGACCGATTCCAGGTGGCTGGCCTGCTGATTCGCAATCCCCCGCCGCTGCGCGCGCTGGTCGTATAACGACACGGATGGTGGAACTTGTAGCTGCCCGCCGCGTGGGTGGCGCGCGGCGTCCCCGAGCAGCTGGACAGCATTCAGAACGCACGCCGCGCGAAAGTCCCTGCGCTGGTCGTGGTTTCCGGGGCCGACCAAATGGTTCCCCGCCCGTTCCAGGAAAGAATCGTGCACGCCTACTCGGGGCGCAAGCGGGTCTTCGAGATTCCCCGCGCGAGGCACCACACACCCATCGAACAAACCCATGACGCCGCGTATTTCCATCAACTGCCGTGGCTGCGAAACCAGGTGCTCCCCGGGCCCGGAGGGAGACAATTCCGCGGTGCGTGAACCGCGCGGGCCGTGATGCCGAATCACCCGATGACCTTGGGGACCGCCCTCTGCGGCGGTCCGTGCGCCGGGAATAGCATCGCGGCACGCTACAGACGGCGTGCCCGATGCGGGATTTTGCAGTTCGCGTCCTTCCTGGCGAGGCGGCATTTGACGGTTGTGAACGGCCTCGGTGCCGGTCCGTGCGCTTTTCACGCGCCAAACTTGGAAAGGCGACCGGCATTCGCCAGAGCCAGAGTCATCAGGTGCTTGGCCTCGAACTGTCCCAAGCCGCCCAAGACACAATCCGATTCGCCAAATGACTGGCAGCGATCGGTCCGGCACACACGTGACACGATCAACGTGGGGACGGGATGCCAACTGTGGCTTCTCAGCATGGACGGCGTGCTGTGATCTCCGGTAACAATCAGAACGTCCGGAGCGAGTTCAACGACGGCGGGAACGGCCGCGTCGAATTCTTCAATGCGCTTCACTTTGGCGTCAAAGTCACCGTCTTCGCCCGTGCTGTCCGTATACTTGAAATGCAGAAAAAAGAAATCGTAATCTTCCCAGCTTGCTCGGAGAATCTCGATCTGTTCATCAAGATTTTGTGGACTGCCGACAATCTCCATTCCTACCAGCTGCGCGAGGCCTTTATACATCGGATACACGGCGATGGCAGCCGCCTTCAGACCATAAACACGTCCAAAGGAGGGTAGCTCCGGCCGGCCGGCAAACCCTCGCATCGTGAGACCGTTGGCGGAATTCTGATCTGCCAGCAGCTTCCGAGCGCCGGCTTCGAACTGGCGGGCAATCTCCGCGGTCTTGCGACTGGCCTCGTCCCGCGCCGCAGGTTCCAGGGGAGGCACGCCGGTAGCCTGCGGATCCGTATCTTCGACGTTTCCGCCGAGCCCCTCGCCGCGAAAAACCACGACGAACCGGTGCTCCTTGACGGGTTCGACGATCAATTCGACGCCGGGCAGCGACACGTCGCGCAATCGGCGTGCCAGCGGCCCGCTCCGCTCCGTGGCGATCCGGCCCGCGCGGCGATCCGTGATCCGGCCCTGCGAGTCGAGCGTACAAAAGTTGCAGCGAACCGCGATATCGCCTTGCTTGAGTTCGAGCCCGACTCCGGTGGCCTCCAGGGCGCCGCGGCCGATCTGGTATTGGAGCGGGTCGTAGCCGAACAGGGCCAAATGCCCAGGGCCGCTTCCCGGACTGATACCGGGCAGCACCGGTATGCTCCGGCCTGAAACGCCCTGTTTCGCCAGCGCATCCAGTTGCGGTGTACTCGCTGCCTCGAGTTCGGTGGGACCACCCGGATGCTGCGGCAAACCGCCGAGTCCATCCGCCACGAGCATGACGATTTTCGATTCGTTTTTTGTATGCAGTGTCCGAGTTAAATCGTGCGTGTCCATCGTACGGCCGCTCAAACGACAAATATATCTAACAATTCCCGCTGGCGGCCATTATATCCAGTGGAAGCCTTCCGCAGTAGTTGACACGACGTCCGCGATGCGCCGTTTCGGGGGGTAGGCGATGCGGCAGTCGTGGATTAGATTCACCAGCAGAAACCAATCGTGTCTCACAAAGGATCACGGACGCACGGCGGACAGGCGAGGTCGAACCGGCTGTTTTGTTGGAGGCTCTTCGGCACGGCTTCGTCGCTACGGTCGGCAACAGCAATGTGAAAATGGTTCGGAAGCCGGCGGCCGCCGCGAAAACCGCAAGAACCGGAACGTGAAAAACCCTTGACAATGCGGATGGGACCTATGGAGCCGCTGACTTACGATCCCTCGGGAGTGCTCGACGAGCGTTACGGCCTGCGGCCGGGCGACCTTGAACAACTCGGTGCTCGATTGGCAAAGGCTCGCGACGAAGTCTTGGACGACGTGCGGCTGGGGCGTTCGGGACAGCCTGTTCCCGAATCCAAACAGCCGCTGGACGCGGCCTTTGTCGATTTGCCGGACCAGTTGCTCGCCGAATGGACGCGGCGCCAAGAGGCGAGTGTCTTGGGGCGGATACGCGCGTCCGGCGACCGGCTGGCGCGCACGGTGGACCGTGTGGTCGTGCTGGGCATCGGCGGTTCGTACATGGGAGCCAGGGCATTGTTCGAGGCGTGCTGCCATCCCTATCACAACGAGTTGGATCGCGAGCGACGCCATGGCCGGCCTCGGCTCTATTTCGCTGGTAACAATGTGGACAACGACGCCACGCGCGGGCTTCTGGACCTGCTGACCGACTGCCAATGGGACAAAGGCGTTGCGGAACGCTGGGGCGTTGTGGTTATCAGCAAGAGTGGCGGCACGCTGGAAACGGCCGTGGCCTTCCGCCAGTTCCTGTCCGCGCTGCGTGCCTCCTGCGGCGGGGACGCCCGCCGCGTCGCGGATCTCGTGGTGCCGGTGACCGGACCGTCGGGTCGCTTGGCGGAATTGGCGGATGCCATCGGTTGCACCGAGCGATTTGTCATCCCGGAGGGCGTGGGTGGTCGATTTTCGGTGCTCACGGCTGTCGGCCTTCTGCCGGCCGCCGTGTTGGGACTGGACATAGTCGCTCTGCTCGAGGGTGCGCGGTCGGTCAACGAGCGTTTTGAAAGTGAACCGGTTGGCCGCAACGTCGTGCTGGATTACACGGGCGTGTGCCACCTGATGGAGGAGCGGCAGGGCGCGATCGTCCGCGTGCTTTCGGCTTGGAGCAACCGGCTGGAGGCACTGGGGCTGTGGTACGACCAGCTTCTGGCCGAAAGCCTCGGAAAGCAGCAGCGCGGTGCACTGCCGATCACCGTCGTCAACACGCGCGACCTGCATTCCCGAGGCCAGCAGCATCAGGAAGGACGGCGCGACAAGCTGATCACCAACCTCGTTGTCGAAAACGTCCGACGCGATCCGCTGCCCGTGGGGCGGATCGGATGGGATCATGACCGACTCGACGCGCTGTCGGACCGGACGCTGCCGGAAATCATGGCCGCCGCCCTGGCCGGCACGAACAAGGCGTATGCCGAAGACGGCCGGCCGACCGCCGATCTTCACGTGCCGGACATGGAAGCCCGCTCCATGGGGCAGTTGTTTCAGATGTTCATGCTGGCCACCGTGGCGGAAGGACGACTGATCGGCGTCAATCCGTACGGGCAGCCTGGCGTGGAGGCGTACAAGAGACACATGAATGATTTTCTACGGAGTACCCCGCGCGATGGCCAACCAGATTAAATGGCTCGGACATGGGAGTTGGGCGATGACGGCGGGAGCACATCGCATTTTGCTCGATCCGTTTTTGGACGAGCAGCCCACGGCCCCGGTGAAGGCGGCGGACGTCGAGGCCGATTTCATATTGGTATCCCACGGGCACTTCGACCATGTGGCCGACGTTGCGTCGATCGCCAATCGCACGGATGCTACGGTCGTTTCCAATTTTGAGATCAGCCAATGGTTTTCCACGCAGCACGGCGTGAAAAACGTGGTCGGCATGAATCTGGGCGGGGGCGTGGAGCTGCCTTTTGGCAGAGTCAAACTGACTCTGGCCCACCACAGTTCCACGCTGCCCGATGGAAGCAACGGGGGATCGCCGGGTGGTTTCTTGCTGGAACTGGGCGACAGACGCGTCTATTTCGCCTGCGACACGGCGTTATTTCTGGATATGAAACTGATCGGCAACGCGGGTTTGGACCTGGCCGTTTTGCCCATTGGCGATCTGTATACGATGGGGGTCGACGACTCGATTGAAGCCGTCCGCCTGCTGAATCCGAAACGCGTGCTGCCCGCGCATTACAACACCTGGCCACCCATCGAGCAGGATGCCGCGGGGTGGGCCCAGCGCGTGCGGGCACACACGTCCGCCGAGCCGGTTGTGCTGGAGCCCGGCAAGTCGACGGACATCTGATCGCCGCGCCGCGCGGACGGCTGGGATGAGCCCGCGGGCCAGCGACGCTGAATTGGTTGCCCGTCGCGCGGCACGCCTGCAGTCCTGGCCGGCGCTGCGTGGCGGAACGGCAGCCCCGTTTGATCGAGCGAACGTCGATCCTACGTGCGCAGCTCCTGTGCCCGTTGCGCGTGTTTCTCCGCTTCCTTTCCGCGGCCAAGCCGCCGGAGCACAACCGACAGATTCTCGTGCGCTTTGGCGTAGTCAGGGTTCAGTTCCAGCGCGCGGCGATAGTGCTTGATCGCTTCGTAATAACGCCGCCGTTGCAACAGGGCATTCGCCAGGTTGTTGTGTGCTTTATAATTGTCGGGCTCCAGCTCCACGGCCTTCGTCAGATGACGGATCGCGCTCAGCGAGTGGCCTTTCGCCAGTTTGACGAAGCCCAGGTTATTGTGGGCCTTGGCGTAGTCGGGATTGATCCTTACGGCTTCTTCAAAATGCTTGATGGCTTCTTCTTCCCGGCGCAGAGTCAGCAGCCGCGTTCCCAGGGAGTTGTGCACAATATAGTCGTCGGGTCGATGCTTCAGCCGGAACCGGTATCCGGCGATGCGGGCCTGGTAATCTTTAAGCGCGAAATGGCGTTTCAGGGCTGCCATTTCGTCGGCGCGCCGAGGCAAAACTTGTAGCCACAGGTCGCCCATCTCGTCGGTGGATTGCGGTCCGTACCGGATATGCTTCGGGGGATGGTGCGGATTGCGGATGTTTTCCGCCGAGTTGTCGTAAACGTATTTCATCTCGATCTCGGTGTCCCGCGGCAGCAGCCGCGGGTCGCTGTACACGTAATCGTCCTGCCAATTGAAGTCCCAGTCCTTGATGTGGATGATACGCTGTTGCGTCCCGTCAGGCAGACACGCGGTGGCAAACATTTCCTTGCACAGATAGTGCGCGTGTGGATAGACGCGTAACAGATACAGATCGACCGGTAACGTGTACGAGTCTTCAACCACGTATTCGCTCTCTCCGGCCGGGATATCGATGACTTTGGATCCCAGCCGGATCATCAGCGGGGTGCGTCGAGGAGGCTCGTCCGCGAAAAAAAGTCCCAGCATGGGCTGGACCGTCTCTGGTTTTCCGCTCGGCAACAAGTGCAACTGGATCACCATGTCGGTGTCTTTTTCCAGCTGCCATGCCATGCCTTCCGGCAAGGGCGTGGGAAATTTTCCCGGCGTCCAGCCCAAAAAATGCCCGTCGGGGCTCTTGGCCTCACCCAGCAACATGCCGTCGAAGCCCGGCTCGGGGTCCTTAATGTCGAGATGCCGGGATACGCTGGTGGTGTCGATCGCCATCCGCGCGTGGTGGACAACCGCCGGATTGCCCGGTCGCAGTTCGACGGCCCGAACATACCGCTTCCGCTCCACCGGTAACCGAATCACCAGATTACGATAAACGTCGGTCCCCTCCTCGGGCAGGACATATGGTTCGGGCGCCTGGACCACGAGATCAGGTTGGCCGAGCAGCCATCCGTCGGCCCAGTCCGGCGCGGGAGGGATTTCGGCGGGATCACCGAGCGGTGCGCCTTCGGCGGACCATTGCCCCAGCACGCCGATCTGGTCGACGGTCAACGTGCGCTGGCCAAGGAATTCGCCAGACTCGGCTTCAGGCAGCCAGGGAGGCATGAAGCCGCTTTGCGCCACGTCGGCAATCTGGCCGGCGTGGCTCTTGACGTCGTTGTAGGTGAGCAGGCTGAACGGAGCGGACTGGTTCGGCCGATGGCACGTCGCGCAGTTGTCCAGGATGATCGGCGCGACATCACGGGCAAATGTCAGCGTTCCCGGCGGGCGGGGCACATAGACCGCGGGCTCGTCGCCGTTCCACGGCCACCACCAGGAATAGAATACCGTCCCGACGGCAAGGGCAACGATGCCAAGGGCCGAGCAGAGTTTCCAGACGAAAGTAGTGATGACGCGACCTCCCGATTCGGACCGCACCGGGGGGCACCCACCGAAGAGGCATCGCCCGCCGGTGCCGTTCCGTGACCTTCGCCCCGAAGGCGGTACATGCTGTTACGTGCCGACCGGCGCCGGGGTTTGGCGGAGCCACGTCTGGCGTGTCGCGACCGGGCTGCGCCGTGGCGCCCGCGCAGGGCAGGGTAGCACAGACCCGTAAACCGGTCAATTTATCGGCTTTTTCCTTGACTTCGCCTTCTGCCGGTTTCTCCCTGCGGGTCCCTTCGCATGTGCGGGCGCGGCGGTCCAGCACCAGGTGTCTCCGCTCCGCCTTTATCCTACACTTTCACTGGTGCCGCGGCCCAGACGGTGTTCGTCCCGCATGACTGCGTAAGCGATTCGGCGCGGGCGGTGGCCGTCAACGCGGACGGATGGCTGGACAGCGCTTGCGATGTAACTGCCGGTACAAGACCCGCAAAAGGATTCCGGAAGTGTCCGTTCGGTCGGCCGCTGAAGTTTTGCCGTCGCTTGCGCTTGGTGTTGCATGAGGACAGCACCGGACGTTGGTCCCTGTTGGCATTATCCGTCTCAGGTTGCCCAACGCATCGCCGGCAAGCGAACCTGCGATTTGGGACTGGGCCGTGTTTGCCTGTCGTGCAGTTTAGGAGTATCTTTCAATTTGCATGGTCGGGGAAGAAATGACCTGCTGTAGGGATCGGCGACCGGCCACCGGGGACCGCTGCACACGACCGTCGCTTTTGCCGCCGGACGTGCGGATATCAAGGGGATAACAACGATGAAAATGTGCAAATGGTTTGTTACGACGTGCGCCGTTCTGATGTGTGCCGTTCTCTATCCTGCCGTTCAATCCGCCCGGGGGCAAGGCACCGTCGACGTGGCGGTCGATGCCACGCAATTGGCAAAGGAAGCTGCCAAGAAGGCCGCAGCCTCCCGCAACAAACTCCCCGAGTGGGACGACACCATCAAGGATATGACAAAGATCGATGGCCTGTTCCCGCTGTATTACAACGAGAAGGAACAGAAGCTGCTGATGGAGATCAGCAAGAGCAAATACAACAAAGAGCTGATCATGCCCATCGCCATTGCCCGCGGCGCGGGGTGGCGGTACCTGGGGGGCGATACTCTGAACTTTGGCGATCAATGGATCATCACTTTCCGCCGTGCAGCCAACCGCATCCATGTGATTCGCAAGAACATCCGCCACACGGCGCCCAAGAACAAGCCGCTTGCCAACGCAGTGTCTACTTCGTATACGGACAGCGTGATCAAGGCTGTGCCGGTTCGCAGCGAGATGTCGGGCGGATCGAAAGTGCTGATCGACCTGGCCGACTTGCTGATGACGGATCTGGCGGGCATTGGGATCACTCCCGACCGGTCGCGCAGCACCTGGACGAAGGTGAAGGGTTTCAAGGACAACGTGGAGATTGAACTTTCCGCGGTGTTCAACATGCGCAGCAACGCGTACATGCTTTTCTTCTTCGGATTTGACGCGGGAGTCCCCGACACGCGCGGTGCTCAGATCGTGATGCACTACGGCCTTTCGCTGCTGCCGACCGGTTCCGGTTACGAGCCTCGCCTCGCCGATGACCGCGTGGGTCATTTTTTAAGCGTCGTCAAGGATTACTCCAATGACAACAAGAAGACAGCGTTCGTGCGCAAGGTGGCCCGCTGGAATCTGGAAAAAGTGAATGCGTCCGACGAGCTCTCGCCTCCCAAGACTCCGATCATCTTCTGGATTGAGAATTCCGTGCCGCGCGAGTACCGCAAGTACGTCCGAGAGGGCATTTTGGAGTGGAACAAGGCGTTCGAGAAAATCGGTTTCATCGACGCCATCGAAGTCCGCGATCAACAGAGCCGCGATGATTTCGACGCCGAAGACATCAACTACAACACGTTTCGATGGATCACGACGTCGACCCCGTTTGCCATGGGGCCTTCGCGATGGGACCCGCGCACCGGGCGGATCATCGACGCCGACATCCTGTTCGACGAATCGATGGTCCGGTACTACAAGCAGAGCTATCTGCAGCAGGTGGGCTTGCCGCAGAGTATCGCTCTGCTCCGCGAGGGTCACCAGCAGGCGTGGTTCAAACTGTACGCGTCGACCGTTCCGGACCTGAGCGATATCGCGCCGGCATTGAGACGGTTCATCGAACAGCAGAAGGCGGAAGGGACCAGGGCGTGGGACGACGAGGAGGGTGTCCACTACCACCATGGTCATGCCCCGCGCGGGATGCCCTGGTTGCCCAGTGTCCATCGATGCCACTACGGCGAGTGCATCCAGCGTCAACTCGGTTTAATTGCCGCCATGCTAGAAGCCGAAGGCAAGTTGCCTGCGGACGGCAAGGTCCCCGAGGAGTTTGTGGGCCAGGCAATCAAAGAAATCACGATGCACGAAGTGGGGCACACGCTCGGACTGCGGCACAATTTCAAGGCCAGCACGATGCTCAGTCTCCAGGAGTGTAACGATCCAAAGATCACGAGCAAAAAGGGCATGTCCGGTTCGGTCATGGACTATTTGCCCGCCAACATCGCGGCGCCGGACGAAGAGCAGGGCCACTACTTCAGCCCCACGATCGGGCCTTACGATTATTGGGCGGTGGAGTATGCCTACAAGCCGATCTCGGGCGATGAAGAGAAGGAATTAAAGAAGATCGCGGCCCGGATCGCCCAGCCAGGTCATGATTATGCCACGGACGAGGATCTCTGGCTGAGCCCCGACCCTCGAGTCAACGCTTTCGATTTAGGAGATCCCCTCGAATTCGCCATGGAGCGGACGCGACTGGTCAAGCAGCGGATGAAAGATCTGGCCGACCGGATGGTGGCCGAGGGCGAAGGCTGGCAACGGGCCCGCGATGCGCTAACGGTGCTGCTGGGCGAGCTTTCATCGTCAGCCTATCTGGCCGCGCAATACGTCGGTGGCGAATACAGCTACCGTGACCACCGCGGCGATCCCGATGCCCGCACGCCCTTGGAATTGGTGCCCGTGGAAAAACAGAAGCAGGCCATCGAGTTCCTTTCCAAGAACATCCTGTCGGACGATTCGTTCGATTTCTCTCCCCATCTGCTCAAGCGGATGCCGCCCGAGTACTGGACGCATTGGGGAACCAACTGGATGTACACGCCCAGCTACCAGTTCGACATCCACCAACGCGTGCTCGGCATCCAGGGCATCGTATTGAGCCGTTTCTTGGACAGCGGAGTGCTGCGGTCGATTCAGAACATCGAGCTTCACGCCGAAGACGGGCAGACGGCTTTGACCATGGCCCAAGTGTTCGATGCGCTGAGCGATGCCATTTGGAGCGAGCTGAAAAGCGAGGAGGAAGTGGTCATTTCCACTCTCCGCCGCAATCTTCAGCGGGAACATGTTCGGCGACTAGGTCGCATGGTGCTGGGGCCGAAGGCTTCCGGTGTCTACGGTTTCCTGGTGATGGACATCGATTCTCTGGTGGGACTGTCCGGTTCGCCTCCCGCCGACGCCCGTGCGCTAGCGCGGCTGCATCTACGGCGGATTGGAAAACAGATCAATGGTGTTCTCGAAAATGAGAATGCCGAGGCGGACGACGTAGTGCTTGCGCACCTGGAAGAGCTGCACGATCAGATCGACAAGATCCTGGAGGCCTCTTTGGAAGTGAACTCGCTCTAAAGAAGCGTCGTTGACATCCACGCGCGGGCGGGAGCAATCTTCGTTGCACCAATTGAAATGGAATCACGCCACGGTCGGCGACGATTTGCAGTCAATCGGCCTTACGGCTGGCGGGGAGTCGGACCATGATCTGGCCGTTCTCCACGCGCACATCGAAGCGGTCGACCTTCAGCCGCGGATTGTCGCGCCAAGTGCCCTCCCGGATACAGAATCTCCAGGCGTGCCACGGGCAGGTAACGGTACCGTCACAAACCGTCCCGGCGGACAGCGATGCCCCCATGTGCGGGCACAGATCGTCGATCGCGAAGAATTCGCCGCCATGATGAAATACGGCTATCACTCGGTCGCCTACGGTAAATGACGCGCCTTGCCCTTCGGGAATCGCGTCGATCTTCGCCAACGGTACGAATTCGTCCATTCCGGCAGGGTTGACCCTGGCAATGACCAGGATCTTTTGCGATAAAAGGTTATGGTTTCATGCGATACGAAGGCAGAAGGGGGACAGACGCCGAGCCATGCTGGATTTCAAGAGGCAACGCCGAGTCCTCTCGGAGCCAGCCCCGTTTCCGCGACTCCCAACCGAGCGCTGCAATACTAAGGTTACTCCGAGATGAACCGTCCGATCAAGGATTACCTGATCAGCCACGTGCTGCCGCGCGTGCAGACACCGGCCCAGTATTTGGGCGGGGAACTGCATATGGTGCGAAAGGACCATGGCGAGGTGCGTGGCAAACTGTGCATGGCGTTTCCCGATACGTATACCATCGGCATGAGTCATCACGGGCTTCAGGTACTGTACAGTCTCATGAACCGGCGTGACGACTGGGTGTGCGAACGGGCGTTTACGCCTTGGATCGATATGGAGGGCGAGCTTCGGCGTGCGGGCATCCCGCTGGTGAGCCTCGAGTCATTTACTCCGCTAAGCGACTTCGACATTCTGGGTTTCTCGCTGCAGTACGAAATCTGCGCGACGAACGTACTCACCATGCTCGATCTGGGAGGCATCCCTGTATTCGCCGAGGATCGAACCATGGAGGATCCGCTGGTCATCGCCGGCGGCCCTTGCGCTCAGAACCCCGAGCCGATGGCGCCCTTTGTCGATCTGTTCGTGACCGGCGACGGAGAGCCCGCGTTGCCCAGGATCTGCGATCGATGGCTGGAACTCCGCTCCGCGTCTCCCGATGGCGACGTTCGGGATCGCGAGCAGGCGCTGGCCGCGCTGGCCGCCGAACTGCCGTTCGCATATGTTCCGCGGTTTTACGAGCCCGAATACTATACGGACGGCCGCTTCGCGGCGCTGCACCGGACGCGAAGCGACGTTCCGCAAACCATCGAGCCATCAATCCTCAGCGACCTGGACGGCACGCCCTTGCCCACCGCGCCGATCGTCCCCTTCGTGGAATGTGTGCACGACCGGATTGCGATTGAGATCATGCGGGGTTGTCCGTGGCAATGCCGTTTCTGCCAGAGCACGGTCATCAAACGGCCGCTGCGCTTTCGGTCCGTCGAAACGATCGTCCAAGCGGCTCTGGAGAGTTATCGAAACACGGGCTTTAACGACGTGTCGATTCTGTCACTCTCCTCGAGCGACTATCCGCACTTTGAAGAACTCGTCAACCGGCTCCGAGAAGTATTCGGTCCACTGGGCGTTTCCATTTCCATTCCCAGCTTGCGCGTGAACGAACAATTGCAGAGTGTCGCCAGGCTGATTCCAACGAGGAAGCGGTCTGGATTGACGCTCGCGCCGGAAGTGGCCCGCGACGATATGCGGGAGCAGATTCGCAAGAAGATCAAGAATCAGGATCTTTACGATGGTTGCCGGGAAGCGTTCCGGAACGGTTTCCAGCACGTCAAACTTTATTTCATGTGCGGGCTCCCCGGGGAACGTCAGGTTGACCTGGACGGCATCATCGAAATGGCCGAAACCATTGCCCGTATTGGCAAGCAAGAGCGCGGCAGGTATACGCGTGTGGTGGCCAGCGTGTCCAATTTTGTTCCCAAGGCGCACACTCCGTACCAATGGAACGGAATGCAGACGCGGGAGTATTTTAACGCCGCGCACCGCTATCTTCGCCAGATCGTGCGGTTGCGGAGCGTGCAGATTAAGAGCCACGATCCGGAAACGAGTTTGCTCGAAGGCGTATTCAGCCGCGGCGACCGGCGCGCCGCCCGCGCGCTGTATCTGGCCTGGCAGCGCGGGGCCCGCCTGGATAGCTGGACGGAACAATTCGACTCGCAGCGGTGGTGGCAGGCCCTTCGTGACAGCGGCATGAACGTTGAGCGAACGATCCACCAGCCGTATGCGCTGGACGCGCGGCTGCCTTGGGATCATCTGAATGTGAAGTCAGGTCGGACCTTTCTGGAGAAGGAGCAGGCTCGCTCGCTCCTGCAGCTCGAAACCATGAGCCGGCACGCCGGGTGACCCGACTGGGGCGACAAACCCTCTGGTCTTTTTCCGATCATCGTGAACTCACCCACCGACCCCATCAGGCTTGATGATTTCCAACGCCTTATTCGCACCATGTACCTGGACAAGGACAGGGCGCGGGGTGTCGATGGTACGTTCATGTGGTTGATGGAAGAGATCGGCGAGTTGGCCGAAGCCCTCCGCAAAGGGACGCGCGACGAGCAGCTCGAGGAGTTCGCTGATGTTCTGGCGTGGCTGACCACCATTGCCAATGTCGTGGACGTCGATCTCACGGAGGCCGTGGTCCGCAAGTACGGTACGGGTTGTCCCGGTTGCGGCCGGCTCGAATGCGGGTGCGACGACGGGGAAAAGCCATGACCGCGCTGCGACCCCCGAGGTCCGGGCCAGTGTTCGAACGGCTTGCCGGTCCGACGACCATGGCGGGCCGCGCGCGCCGGGCAGCACCACCGCCGCGGGTCCTCACGCGTCCGCCAGCGCGGCGCGCGGCGCACTATCGGGCCCTCGCGGCGTGCTTGATCGCGGGGGCCACGCTGCGCGGTAACGCGGCGAACGCTTCGGACCAGGAGGCGGATGCGGGCTTCGCCCCGCACATCACGGCGGTGCATGTCGGCTTCGACGGATACTACAAAACCGGCTACTGGGCGCCCGTCGAAGTGCAGATCCAAGGTGCGATGGCCAAACGCAACAGCGCCGTGCGGCTCGTGCTGCCGGACGGGGACGGGGTCCCCACCGCGATATCGAAAGCCGTACAGACCAGCACGGAAACGGTCCCCAAACAGTCGAAGACCGTCGCGCTGACCGCGAAATTCGGCCGGGCCGATGCCGGTTTGACCGCACAATTCGTTGCCGGCGGCCACGTTCGCGCCCAGCGGCGATTCGCCGCGGGCCCGCAGCAGGATGGGCGCCACATCCCGTTGGGGCTCGGTACGCTGGACCGGTTGATCGTCGTGGTAGGCGCCGACAGGGGCGTGGCCGAAGCCATGCGGGGCGTCGCCCGCGAAGGCCCGCACGAGGTCCATGTTGTCGGTTTGCCCGACGCGGACCGGCTTCCCATCCGTTGGCTCGGCTACGATGCCGTGGATACGCTCGTGCTTTCCGCCAGCGACCGCAGCGCGCTGCGCGCTGTGACGCAAGACACCGCCAGAGGAAACGCATTGATCCAGTGGGCCGAACGCGGCGGGCAGGTTGTTCTGTTTGTGGGTCGGGAAGCCGCCGAGCTGTTGAAAGAATTCTCCGTGCTCGCAACGCTTGCGCCGGGTAGCTTCGACAAACTCGTGTCTCTGTCCCAGGCGCCGGCGTTGGAAAACTACAGCCAATCGGAACATCCGATTGGAGCGGGCGAACCGCAAACACGTCTCGAAGTGGCACGGATTGCCAATGTCCGAGGCACGATCGTCGCGCACGAAGGAAGCCGCCCGTCCGATTTGCCACTCGTCGTACGTGCCCCGTTTGGGTTCGGCCAGGTGACAATCGTCACGGTCGATCCCGACCGGCCGCCATTGCGCGACTGGAAGGGGAGAGCGTCGTTTCTTCGCAAGGTGCTGGACCAAGGCGGCAGGGTGGATCGCCAAGCGCCCGCCGCGGATGCCAATCCTTATTCGGCGGCTGGATACGTCGATTTCACGGGCCAACTGCGGGCGGCCATGGATCATTTCCACAATGTTCGAACGGTGCCCTTCGCTCTGGTCGCGGGTCTGGTGATGGTGTACATCCTGGTGATCGGGCCGCTCGACTATTGGATCGTAAAGAAGTGGTTTCGGCGCGTGGAACTGACGTGGGTCACGTTTCCCTGCTGGGTGATCCTGTTCAGCGCGGGCGCCTGTCTGCTCGCCTACTGGTTGAAGGGTCGCCAGCTTCGAGTGAACCAGGCAGAAATCGTGGACGTGGATGTGGAACGGCGGTTGCTGCGCGGCACGGTATTCACGCACCTGTTTAGTCCGCGTCCGGCGACGTATGACGTGGCGGTGCGTCCCGCGTTGCTTGCCGGCATGGAGCGTCAATCCGAAGATCTGGTGGTGTCCTGGATGGGTCTGCCCGGCGTGTCGCTGGGAGGCATGGGCGGCAGCGTGCGCGCCTCGTCGTACTTCACTCGGCCTTACGTGTTTGCACGCGGTCTGGACGCATTGTTCCGCGTGCCCGTCCAAATCTGGTCGACCAAGAGTTTTTCCACGCGGTGGTCCGCGACCATCAATACAACACTGGTCGCGGACTTGCGCGAAGTGGAGGACACCATGCTGTCTGGAACGCTGCGCAATCCCTGGCCATTCGATTTGCCCCGGTCGCACCTATTGTACGGCCGCTGGGTATACAGGCTGCCACCACTCGAAGCCGGCCAGGTTCAGGAGGTCAATGAGACGCTGCATCCTCGGTTCGCCAAGACGTGGCTGCGAGATCAGCCGTTGTCGAGGGCATTCGATGTGCCCGGCGCGGAAGATGTTCCACAAATTCTGTCGATGATGATGTTCCACAAATTGGCCGGAGGTCGCCAATACACCGGCCTGGCAAACCAGTACCATGGCGAATGCGATCTGAGCGACCATCTGGACAACGGCCGAGCCGTGCTGGTGGCCTGGATGCCGGAGTGGCACAGCCGCCTCCATCTGGACGGGCGTTCGGTTGAGGCGGAGGACGACCGATACTGGTCCGTTTTTCGATTCCTGATACCCGTGGGGCGCGATGCTCGAAAACCGTAATCGTGCGGCACGTCGCGGAGGCGGACGAAGGAACCGAAGCAACGGCGAAGGGACAGCAGCAAACCGGACTCATGGCTGTTGCCGCGGCCAAAAGCGGCATCGCCACGTGCCGCAGCGTGACGCACCTTGATAGGCAGTTCTGGCGATTTGCGTGACAATGGTCGAGGAGGCTGCAAAGAGCAACCGAGGTCGATCCGTGATTGAAACCCGCGATTTGACGAAAAAATACGGTGACCTGTTTGCCGTCAAGCAGCTCGAGATCAAGTTGGAGCAGGGCGATGTGTTCGGGTTCATCGGACCTAATGGAGCCGGCAAAACGACGACCATGCGTATCCTGGCCACGCTGCTCAATCCGACTTGGGGAGAAGCGTACGTCTGCGGGTATTCCATTTACACGAGGCCCAAGGATATTCGGCGTGTGATCGGGTACATGCCGGATTTTTTCGGCGTTTATGATGATATGACCGTCACCGAGTATCTCGAATTCTTTGCCGCTGCCTACCGCATCAAGGGACCAAAACGGAAAAAGATATGTGACGAAGTTCTGGAGCTTGTCGACTTGGGCTACAAGCGTGACGCGCTGGTGACAAGTCTCTCGCGGGGCATGACACAACGTCTGGGACTGGCACGTGTGCTGCTGCATGATCCTCAGGTACTGCTGCTCGACGAACCCGCCAGCGGACTCGACCCACGGGCCCGGATAGAGATTCGGGGACTGCTCAAAGAGCTTCGCAGCATGGGTAAGACAATCATGGTGTCCAGTCACATTCTTCCGGAACTTGCAGACATTTGTAACAAGGTCGGCATCATTGAAAGGGGAGAGCTGCGGTTTAACTCGAGTGTGGCCGATCTGATGCGCAATGTCCGCCAGCGAACCGTGCTGAATGTTGCCGTGGCCTCTGATCTGGACGGCGCGGCGGAGCTTTTGGTCAATCACGAACGTGTCGAACACGTGGAAACGCGGAACGGTCTGCTGGTCGTGACCCTGGTGAAAGGCGCAACGGATTACAGCGTACTGCCTGCCGCACTGGTTGAAGCGGGGTATCGATTGACGCTGTTCAAAGAGGACGAGCTTAACCTGGAAACGGCGTTCATGGCGTTGACCAGGGGCGTGACCGCCTGAAATCGCGCCGCTCGACGCGGGGATAAGGCATAATGAAATGGGGGCCGGCCAGCGCCGCTCGGATCCAAGCGTGAGACCCAAGGGCGAACAACGGGAAGAGCGGTGCGGCCGACCGGCGTGCGAATCCTGGTCGCGTTGGTGTGGACAAACGGTTGACGCCGTACGAAATCCCGGCAGTAACTTCTGTCTGATGAACGATCCGACATCCAGCGGACCCCGAGATTTGCCGGACGCGCCCGTCCGACAAATCAGCGATTTTCGCATCCTGCGGCGGTTGGGACGCGGTGGCATGGCCGTCGTCTATCTGGCCGAACAATTGTCGCTGCGCCGGAAAGTTGCCGTTAAGGTTTTACGGCGTGACCTGGCACGCGACGCGACATATGTCAAACGGCTGCACCACGAAGCCACCGCCGCCGCGTCGTTGATCCATGCCAATATCGTACAAATCTACGAGGTCGGGCAGATCAACGGTGTCCACTATATCGCGCAGGAGTATGTCCGCGGACAAAATCTGGGGCTCTGGGTCCGCCAGAAGGGGCCGGCCAACGCGCAGCAGGCGACGGCCATTCTGAAGCAGGTCGCGGCCGCGCTGGTCAAGGCGGCCGAGCACAATATCGTGCATCGGGACATCAAGCCGGAAAACATCATTCTTTCGCTTCGCGGGGAAGTGAAAGTCGCGGATTTCGGGCTGGCCCACAAGACAGGGCAGGGGACCGGCCTGACACAAACCGGCATGACCATGGGAACGCCGTTGTATATGAGCCCCGAACAGCTGGAAGGACGGACCCTTGATGCTCGGAGCGATATCTACTCGCTCGGCGCCACCTGCTATTTCCTCCTTGTCGGACAGCCACCCTACGCGGGCGATTCGGCGATCGCCGTGGCGATGCAACATCTGCACCAATCCGCGAAACGACTTGAGTCGCTCCGGCCCGATTTGCCGCTCACGCTCTGTGAGATCGTTCATCGCATGCTGGAAAAAGATCCGGCACACCGGTACCAGACGCCCGCTGAACTGCTGGAGGCCGTCGTCGCAGGGGAGGAGCGGGCGTCGTCCGATACCGGATCCGGCACCACTCCGGCTTCCAGCAGCATCAACCCGAAGAAAATCCCGCAAAACGCAACGGAGCGTCTGGGGCGTGTCATGCAGAAGGAGCCTGACTCCGCTGCCGGACGACGCCTCGCGCACGGACGACTGCGGTGGGCTGTGGCGGGAGGTTTGTTGCTGGGAATCGTGCTGGGGATCGTGCGACGAACGGACCGCACTCGAGGTGGCGCATCCGAGGATGCAATTCCGCGCCGCGAGTCCGCTTGGGCTCAGTTGTATCACGCTAAACTCAGCGATTCCGAGCGAGCCTGGAAGGCAGTGAAGACGTATTATCCCGACGACCAGGAAGCCGTACAGCGGTCCCTGCAGGGTTTGGCCCGCCATTATGTTGAGCATGGAGAACATCGTGCGGCGTGGCAGACCTTTACTCTGCTGGCACGCGCTGATACGTCCCCGCCTGACGTGCGCGCTTTCGGCCTGGCAGGCAAGGCGATCGTGGAAGAATTGATGGGTAAATCGGAAGAAGCCCGAGCGACCAGAGCACTGCTGACGGCGGACATGCAAGACCGGCTCGACCCCGCCATGCAGCGGATGCTGAAGCGCGTGATGACCCGCGGTGAGAAGGACGCGTCCCCCTAGTCGCTTCCCACCCCCGGCACGATGGCCGGCGCGGAGTCCGCTCTTCGAACCGCGTTGCAAATGCCGCGAAAAAATTACGCGGCCTTGAGATGCGAGGGTTGCCTTTCGGGTCCGAGAACCGGCGGGTACGCGCGCAACGGAGGCTGCGCCTGCTTGCGAATGCCGTATTCGGTCCACGTCACGCCGTTGCGGCGAACGGCGCGTCGATGTGCTTTGTTCCACTGCACCTGCAGCGGGTTGACATAGCCTCTGCTGTGCTCCAGGTGCAGGCAGACTGCGCGATGGCGGATTTGCCGTGGCCGGACACCGACATTGACCAGCCGCTCGCCTAATTCACAGTCCTCGGCGCCATACTCCATCCGTTCATCAAAACCATTGATGCGGATGAGGTCCTTTTTCCAGCCCGATGCGTTGTGCCCGTTCCAGGTTGGTTTTGTCGTCGTCAGTTGGTCCAGGATTGTTCCAGAACACCCGGGCAACATTTTCAGCAACCTTCGGGACATGGGCATGCCGTGGCGCGCGAGCCAACGAACCCGCATTGCTCGTTGAGTAATGATATCTTCATACGAGATCTTTTCGCTCAGTGCCTTGGAAAGCCGCACGAGCCCGCCCGAGAGATAAACGCCTTGTCTGGCAAATCGAACGTGGTTGGCCAAAAAGTCCCGCCTGGGGATACAGTCTCCGTCGGAGAAGACGAGATAGTCGCTGTTCGCTCTCAATATGGCCTTATTGAGTATGGTGCATTTGCGAAATCCAATGTCTTCATGCCAGACATGGTCGATGTCAAGTCCCGTTTCGTACGCCAGGACCTGCAATAATTTGGCTGTTTCGATCGACGAACCGTCATCGGCGACGACCAGTTCAAAGTTGTCGTGCGTCTGGACACAGTACCCCCAAATGACTTTCTCGAGCCACGCCGGAGAGTTGTACGTTGAGAGAATGACTGATACGCGCACGGTTGGTATTTGCCCCCCCTTGTGCGCTCACGTTGGTCAAATCCACCCCGCGGCGCATGCCGAACAATTGGTGCAAACTTGAGTATCGTCAAGATTGTGTTAATTTCTGGACAAACTGTTGGAGCCGATTTTAAAACCTGGTCTTACTGGGACATTTTCAGTTTATGGAGCGATTACAGAGTGAGTTGAAACCGCCCCCCGGAGTAACGGTAACAACGAATATGCCGGTGGCGCAATCGGCAGCACGGGCCGTGAGCTGGCGGATGGCCCCTGGGAGATCACGTCGTGGGCCGGTGAATTGTTAAAATGAGGAAACCGTCCGGCCTACGTAGCATTTAACGGTCGTGCGGATCGTTTGGGGGATCAAGTTTGCTGGAAGAGCGCGAGGACATCGTCTCCCTCAAGGGCACGATCATGGATACGCACGTCGTCCAATCCGCCTTTGAATTTTCGGAATCCGTCATCCTGGGATCCCAGGCCAAGGGACAGGTCATTCGCCGCAATCTGAAAGTCCGCAGTTTGCATCGCTTCAAGTTGTCCGTCGATATATAGCGATATTGCCGCGCCGTCGTAGACTGCCGCCACGTGAATCCAGCTATTGCCATCGGAAGGATAATCGCTCGTGCTGTCGAGCCGGTACGTGTTGCCACTCGAGCTCTGATTGAAGCGTACAAACACCTTGCCTGAGCTGCTGAGTGACAACTCGTATCCGTCGACCGCGTTGTATCGTGCCTTCTTGACGATGTACTGGGTGCCGACCGTTTCCGGTTTGATCCAGGCCGTAATCGTTATCTGGTCCCCTGTGTCGAGCGGGTTACTGTCGTTAATGGTGATCAGGTCGGAGCTTCCGTCAAATTGCAGCGCGGTGGCCACACGGCCTTCAATTGGCTGAGGATTACCAACGACCGTTCCTTTGTTATCCAGCCCCGACGCGTCCGCCAGGCAACCGTTGACGATCGTGTCAAGCGTCCAGTGACCGACGAGGTTGGACGCCGGGGCCGGTGCGCTGGTGGCGGCGACGGTCGTGTCGCCGCCGGAAGGGGTGTAGGTCACTTCCAATTTTGGACGTTGCGACGGGCTGGATTGCTCGCGGGAATGCAGGTCGACGCCGTTGGTGGCGTTGACATAATCCTTGATGATCAAGCCGTG
>Ga0315534_1000819_pt1 | contig 21784 bp, 10 predicted proteins | sample SalMarSW160240MG_FD_203094 | JGI IMG/M metagenome (GOLD analysis project Ga0315534, IMG submission 203094) | Salt marsh sediment microbial communities from the Plum Island Ecosystem LTER, Massachusetts, United States - Salt Marsh Sediment SW1602-40 ... | reverse complement strand
CATAGCTGCGGAGTTGCCACTCAAAGTGCTATTGACTATGGTGGATGTGCCCATTCCCTCCAGTATGGTGATGGGCGCGATCGCGCCTCCGTTGTAGGCCTCATTCCCGCTAAAGGTGCTGTTTGCAATGTCCATGGTCGTGAGAGTGAACAAGCCGCCGCCCATGCCGGTCAACTCGCCAGCGACGCTGTTGTTGCTGACGGTGCAATTGTCCAGGCCGACGTTGCCTGAGGCCATGATGCCGCCGCCGCCGGCCAACGTACCGGTCGCGGTGACGAGGTTCCCGGTGATCACGGAATCGGCGACCGTGAGCACGGTAGCCAGGCCGCCGGTGCAGATGCCACCGCCTCCCCTAATTGACGTGAAGTATTCGAAACAGTAGCCGTCAGCATCAGTAATCGTTCCGCCGGTGATGGTGACGCCGGAGATGTACAGGTAGATGATGTCGAGCGTGGGATCCTCGGGCACGACGTGCAGGGCCCGGTCGATGCCATCCGCATCGATGATCGTCGAGCCAGCTCCATCGCCCACGATGGTCAGATGCTCGAGGACGTCCAGGTCGCCGGTCTGGTTGGCGTCCTCCGCGCTCCCGGTCAGGGATAGGGTGTACGTGCCCGCCGGCAGGTAGATAGTGTCCATGCCTGTCGAGCCTGCCGTACAGGCGTCCACCGCGGCGTTGGTGTTGGCCGCCTCGATGGCCTCCCTCAGCGAGCAGTCGCTATCGCTGTTGAGTTCGTCGTCGGTGGTGGTGACGTCGATGTCTGCCGCGTGAGCCACCTGCGGCGCTGGGGCGGCCAGAGCCAGCACCGCCAACAGGGCGATGCTCAGCGCCAGGCGCCAGATTGATGTCAGTCCGGTTCGACTTTGAGTGATATGCATACTGTTCCTCCACGGTTTGATTCTCGCAGCGATAGATAGGGCCGGTTCGATAGAGCAGAGTCTGCGCGCAGGGATAGCAGGACCCTGCGCGTGGGGGCAGTCATCCGGGCTGTTGGCCCAGGATGCCCTTCATGGTTTGAATGGCCCGCCCGCCGGCGTTTGGATCTTACTGAACGTGAACGATGCCCCACAGCGGGTGGGGTCGGAGCGAGCAGTGAATCGGAGAAGAGGGAAGGTAGAGGATGGTGCACAGATGGGTGGTGACGAGGGTCAATGCTACACCCTTGGCTGAGCGCTCGAGGTCCAACGATCACTCGGCCTGGTTCTGCTGAACGTTGCATGCCTTTCCCTACATCGGGAGACCGCTCGGGGGCGGTCATCGGTCTTGGGGGACCGGAACTATTGTACTACTTAATCCTGAGTCTGTCAAGATGGCAGCTAGCGCCTGGTTCCTCCGGCACTCTGTCTAACGGGCCAGGCGAGAAAAGGATACTGGCAGGCGTACCGAGAGTTGCGGCCCGCTGGGGAAGCACGTGGCGGTGCGCCAAGGAAGAGGGGGCGGCTCCAGGGCCGCCCCCTTGTATTCACTCAGCGCCTGATCCTACGGTGTGGAGTCAGGCCCGGGGAAAGCCTTCAGCACCAGAGGATCGAAGTGGCAGATAGGATCGTTGACCGCGATGTCAGTGTTGTTCTCATCGCACGGGTCGATGTCCTCAGGTGGATGCGTCAGGCTCTCCGGCGGGATCAAAGTCACCGTGTTGGTGAAGGGCCCGCACGGCCACCAATCCAGCGTGCCATTGACGGTGTAGATGGCCCACTCGCCGGCCGGGATATCGGCCTGGGCGTAGAGCCCGATGTCGGGCCACGGGCAGGGCTCCACGGGGCAGGTGGGCGGCTCGCACGGGATGTCGCACTCGCCGTCATCGGAGGCACAGCAGGTCCACGTCGGGTTCAACACCTGGACGGGGATGGTGTCAGAGATGAACAACCCTTCCACGTCGCTGGGACCCAGGTTGGTTACGGTCATGGTGTACGTGATGTCCCAGGTGGGCAAACAGATCTCCGGATCCTGGGTCTTGATCACCTCGAGGTCAGCCACCCGGCTGACGATGGTCTGGTTGCTGTACTGGTCGTTCCCGTTGTTGTCGTCGAACATGTCACTGTAGACCTGGGCATCGTTGACCAGCACGGTGTAGTCGGGCACCCACGATGGCACTTCTGCCGTGAAGGTGACAGTGGCCGTCATCTCGGGGGCGATGGTGCCCAGGTTGCAGCTCAGCCGCCGCTCGTCGACGATGTCGGCAGTCAGGCACTCACCCTGGCTGGCTTCGATGCTCTCCACGTCGATGTTGAGTAGGTCAGGGTATGGCAGCGGCTCGTCTAGTACGGTCACGTTCTCGGCCGTCGAGGGACCGGTGTTGGTGACCGTCAAGGTGTAGGTCACGGTATTCCCGGCCGCCACCTCGTCGAGCCACAACTCCGTCTCGCCCTCGCAGCCGACCAGCATCTCGCCCCACGCTTGCTTGACCAGCTCCAGATCGGCCACCGATGTGATCTCGTGCTCGGCCATGTCCTCGTTGTTGGAGAGGTCGGGGTCGTAGTCGGAGCCAGCCACGTAGGCCACGTTGTTGATGTCCTGAGGCTCGTTGGCCATTACCACGACCGTGAGCATCCAGCGACCAGAGCCAGGCTCCGGCCCCTTGACCTCCAGGGGGTCGGTCAGGACGCAGGTAAACTCAAGCTCGTTCTCGAAGGTCCCTTCATCCGGTTCGCAGTCTGCATCGCGGTCCGAGGTGATACCGAGTAGGCCGAACTCGCCGTTGGACTCCATGATGTCGTCCAGGGTGACGTCGTGGGCGTATCCGGTACCCAGGTTGTCCACGATCACCGTGTAGGTGAGCTCATCGCCGGCCCGTACCTCTCCCTCAGGCTTGCCGAACTTCTGTACCTTGAGGTCGGCCCGTCCCTGGATGAGCACGGGGGCGCTGGAGTAGTCGTTGTACTCCTCCGGGTCGTAGGTGTCCTCGGACCATACCTCGACCTGGTTGCTGGCGGTACCTGGTTCGGCATCCGGCTCGACCCGGGCGAAGATGTAGAAGGTCTTGGTCTCGCCTACAGGGAACACATCCCAGTAGCAGTCGACCTCCTCACCGGTGAAGTCGCCTGTGATCACACAGGCAGGATCGGTGACCAGTTCAGCCAGGACGCCCGAAGGTAGGGTATCCGTCATCAGCACGCTGTAGGCGTTGCCTGGTCCGTTGTTGGTGACCTCGAGCGTGTACATGACCTGCTCGCCGGCGTAGACCTTCCAGGGCTCGGCCTCCTTCCACACCGAGAGGTCGGCCTCGTTGTAGATATAGGTCTCCTGATACAAGTCGCCGAAGACGTCGTGGCCTGAGTTGGCGAACCACCCGTCTATGTAGTTGTAGATGTAGGTACCGTCCTCCACATCCGGGTTGACCCGCACTCTGAGGTGCACGATACTCACGCCGCCCGGTTGGATATCGTCCAGATAGCAGTGGACGTCGTGGTCACCCTCCATGGGCCACGGGTAGATGCACTCGCCAGTTCCTTGCTCGATCTCGTAACCCAGATAGGTTACCTGCGGGTATTCCCCGTTGTCATACTCACGTGGAAGCTCGTCGACGAAGTGGAAGTTGGTCAGCGTCGATGGGCCAAGATTCCTGACACGGATGTGGTAGCTGATCTCGTCGCCAGCCAGGGCCTGATAGGGACCCTCCTTCCACATGAACACGTTGGACATGGTGTAGACGTCGAAGATGGTGGACGTCTGGTTGTTGTCGTTGTTGGGGTCGTGGAGGTCGCTGTAGACCAGCGCGTCGTTCTCCATCACCCGGTAGTCATCGGGCAGAGTAGGATGGACGTAGTCGGGGTCGATCTCAGCATAGATGACCACCTGCACATGATCGCCCACAGCTACGCTGCCCAGGCCGCAGGTGAAGGGCGCGTCCGGGTCGCCGGGAATGCCTGTGTTGCAGGACAGCTCAGGCCACACCGCGGCGTTCCAGTAGCCCTCGTAACCCATGACCGTGATCCCCTCGGGCAGCAAGTCCTCCAAGACCACGTTCTCGGCGGTCAGGGGTCCGTAGTTGTAAACGTCGAGGAAGAAGTCGACCCAGTCTCCCGCCACGCAGCCCTCACCGTTCCCGACGATGCCCTCGCAGTCGTAGTCCTTCTGTATCTCGAGATCGGCAAAGATGGGGTCCAGCACCAGGTTCGTGGCGTAGGCCCAGTTGTTCCCCTCGTCGGGGTCGTAGCCCTCCTCCATGAAGACGTGGGCCTCGTTTGTAATCTGCCCAGGAGGCGCGTCGGGCCACACCCGGGCCCAGATGCTGAACTCTCTGGTCTCCCCGGGCATGATGTAGTCGAGGGGACACTCCAGCACGTCCGGGTCCTCGCTGACCAGCCAGCAGCCGCCGTCGTCTATCTCGTAGTCCACTTCCATGGGCAGAGTGTCGGTCACGATTACACCTGGCGCACCAGTGGGCCCGTTGTTGGTGACCTCTATGTGGTAGATCTTCTGCTCGCCCGGATAGATCTTCATGGGCTCGCTGGTCTTCACGATGGAGAGGTTCGCCTCCGCAGACACCAGGGTCTCCCAGGTGGCGCTTATCGGTTCATTCGGGACCGGCTGGAAGAACTGCGAATCAGCCCGCACACGGACCGTGTTGGAGATCAGTGTTCCTGCCTCCACCCAGGGCTCAACGAATCCACGCACCCGCACTGACCGGTGCCCCCCAGGTTCCATGTCGCCTAGGGAGCACAGTGCTGTACCGGGCACGCAAGAGCCCTCGCCGATCAGAACCTCGGCGCCCACGAGGCTGACTCCTCCGGGCAGTTCGTCGTCGAGGTGGACACTATGGGCGGTCGACGGGCCATAGTTGTTGACGTCTATGTGGTAATGTATCTCCTCGCCCGCCAGTATGTCCGTGGGGCCCTCTTTGTGAACATCCAGATAGGAGAAGGCATCAGCCCACATCATCACGTGGGTTCGGTTGTTGCCGTTGTCGGGATCGAAGATGTCGCTGTAGACCCACGCATCGTTCTCCAGCACCTCTCCCCACAGGTCGGCATCTGTCATCACGAAGATCTCTATCCCCGCCCCCTCGCCAGCCGGGATGTAGCCCAGGTTGCAGGTGAGAGGGGCGAGAGGATTGCCTGGTATGCCCGTGGTGCAGGAGCCTTGCGAAGGCCCTACCCCCTCTACCGTCACGCTCGCGGGCAGCAGGTCCTCCACCACTACGTTCTCCGCCAGCGAAGGACCGGCGTTGCCCACTCCGATCTGGTACCTGAGCGGGCACCCGGCCCGCACGCCAACTAGGTCTATGCCTTCGTAGACGTAGCAGTCCTCGAATGTGAATGGTGCTCCAATGAACCAGTCGCGCGGTGCTTCCTCCCACCACTTGTCGATCCCCAAGTCGGCCACGTCGGTGACGTAGATGAAGTCCTCGGCGGCATTGTTGGACCAGTCAGGGTCCGGAGTACCGTAGACGAACTCGCCCTCGAACTCTTCCCCGGAGAACGGGAAGACCTCGACCAGGTTGTTCACGTCCTGCGTCTCGTTGGCTCGGAGGACGACGTTGATGATCCACTGTCCTGAGTCGAAGAACAGCTCTGGCGGTGCATCCGGCGGCATGAGGCCCTTGGGCTCGAGAAACCAGAGACCGCATGATATGGTGTTGGATATGCCGGGCTCCATTGACTTCACCTGGCACTCGGTTGCACCCATCTCATCGCGGTTGGTGAAGAGATCCACCAGCTCGAAGTCACCGGAGGATAGTATGTTGTCTCGCATGCCCACGAAACGTGCAACAGACGGGCCCAGGTTTTCCACGAAGATGGTGTACGTGAACAGCTCGCCGGCCCGCACGTAAGTGTCCGGCTTGCTCATCTTCACCACCGTGAGGTCGGCGGAGTCCTCCACGAAGATGGAGTGTTCGACGTAGTTGTCGCTGTAATCGTCGTCGTCCTCTTCGCTCCACACCTCCGCGCCGTTGTACATGGTGAGGGTGCCGTCCCACTCGAACAGCACTGCCCAGGGAGCTACGAGCACCTTGACCTCGAATTCCCGGTACTCATAGGGGTCCATGTCGCCCAGATAGCAGGTCAACGGGTTGAAGCCATCCCAGGTGCAGACATCGGGACTAGACCCCAGGTATATCACCTCGTACGGCAAGGTGTCGCTGACCACCACGTCAGTCGCCGCATCGCCGCTGTTGTAGACGCTGATCTCGTAGATCAGCTCCTCGCCAGCGATGACCACCCCGGTCCTGCCGGGCCGGCCGGCGACATGTTTGTCGATTTGGAGGTCTGGGCCCGGCGCCGCCGAGACCGTGGCCAAACCCAGGGCCAGGAGCGCGGTGAGCAACACAGCGCCGGCCACGAGCACAGTCACCTTGGTTCGCGAGATCATTGTTGCCTCCTTAGTTTCTTCCTTCTGCTTCGATTGCCTTCAGCGCAGCAATGCGCGGAGAGGCGTGTCTCCTGTTCGAGACCGGGGTCAGGCTTGACCGGAGAAAAACAAGAGCGCCCCTGCCGGAATCAGGGAGCGCTCCAGGGTACATAGTAAATCGGGCCAATAGTAGCAGGAACGAGAACAAGGGTAGCCGGCCACCCCTTCAGTGCACGTGCGGATCCTGCCTGATCGTGGTTCGTCATCGAGACCCTTTCCTAGACTGATCAGTGTGCATCAAGACCGGGCGAGTCCGGCACAAGCCCGCAAATCCGACTTTCATTATAGCAAATCGGCTCCCACTTGTCAAGTAGCTGGGTGTGGCTTTGGCGAGCGGTTCATGCGGAATACGAGCGCAGCAGGAGTGCAGCAATCGGTAGCGTGGGGACACGAGTTCGCGTGCGCGGAATACGGCCTGCGGGCCAGCGGCAGCGCCTCTAGTGTGGGCCCTTGACAGCAGGGTGAAATTCTGCTAAAATGTGTGCACTGGACGAGCCTAGGGCTCTGTTTTGAGGTGCCCGTAGGTCATTGTCTGGTGAGACCGAGAGGGATCAGGGGCGGCGCCGTTGTTCTGGCCCCCATTTCTGAGTCGGAAGGAGGCTCGAGGGAGATGCCTGCACGGAGTGCTTCGAGAGGACTGGCGTTGGTATTGGCCCTGTTGGCCGCCCTGTTACTCGCCTCGGGGGTGTGGTCAGTCGCGCTGGCGCAGGATCCTGATGCCGACTCGGTGCCGGACAGGTCCCCACATGCATACACGAGCGCAGGGGGACGAATGAGTCAGGCTGGCGCTGTGATCGGCTACTCCGTCGACTCGGACTACAGGAACCGGCTGTGGAGCATAGACCTCAATACCGGGGTAGCCACACTGGTCGGTGGCACCGGTTTCACCGACATCGAATCCCTCAGCTTCTCCTCCACGGGCGTGCTGTACGGCATCAGCGATGGCTCGAAACAACTGGTGAGGTGTAGCCTGGGCAACGGCTCCTGCACGGCGGTGGGTGCCGTTGGAAAGACCTTCAAAGACACCGGGCTCGCCTTCGACAACAATGGCCGGCTTTGGATGTCCACCGATGAACCCGGGCCACCCCAGACCTTCTTCCGGATCAATCCGAATACCGGCGCGGGCACGCCCATCGGAACGCAGGGGCAGAAGGTCACTGGCCTGGCTTTTGGAGGGGGGGTCCTGTACGGCCTGGGCGGAGACTACAAGGACAACCTGGTCACAATCGACCGTTCAACAGGGGCTGCGACACCGGTGGGCCTTCTGGGAACGGTGAGCCTGGTGGATGGTGGCATCGACTTTGACGGAAGCGGTGTGCTGTGGGGTATCAGCGATCCCAGTGACTTGCCTGAGACTATCCCCAGCCAGACCTTCACCATAGATACTTCGAGCGGCGCGGCCACTGTGGTGGCTACCATTACGGACGAGGGCGGCGGACCGCTCTATGGTTTCGAGAGCCTGGCCATCTGGCCCAGCGAGGAACCCCCACCTGAGGAAGAAGAGGAGCCTTTCGTGCCTGAACCGGGCACGTTGCTGCTGCTGGGCAGCGGGCTGGCCGGACTGGCGGGGTATGCCGGGCTACGCGGGCGAAGAACCGCCGACTGATTCCCCTTCGTTTCTAGATATGGACAGGACGGGCCGTCCTCCACGAGGACGGCCCGTTTTTCGTTCTTCTTGTTGACGTCAGTCTCTGGTCAGAAGCGCCCCTCATCTCTAGAGCCACGTTGGCCACTCGAACGAGTCGCGTCTGGTTTCATTCCAGGGGAGCAAACTTCAAGATGCGGTGGTTGTTGGAATCGGCGACGTAAACATTGGCTAGCTGATCGATCTCAATGCCCGTGGGAAGGTCGAAGGAAGCAGCGTCCTGCCCGTACCTGCCGAAGATGGTGAGAAGCTCTCCCTGGTTGTCAAAGACCAGGACTCGAAAGCCCTCGGGGTCGGTGGCATACACGTGTCCCTCTGCATCCACCGCCAGATAGGGTTTGTTGTTGATGGACTCGCCCACCCAGGCCTGCACGCTCCACTGGCGGAGGAACTGGAGATCCTCGTCGAAGACCTGGATGCGCTGATTCCAGGTGTCAGCCACGTAGATGTTGCCCTCCTGGTCAGCAGCGATGCCCACCGGCTCCAGAAACTGACCGGCCGACGCGCCGGCGCCGCCCCATTGACCGATGGGGTTGCCGTCTGCATCGAACTTCTGGATGCGCTTGTTGCCGGTATCGGTGACGTAGAGGTTGCCATCCTCGTCGATGGCGATGTCGCGAGGTCCGTAGAACATGCCCTGGGGTTCCAGGAGTTCTCCACCTGTATCCTGGAATACGCCCCAGTAAGTGATCAGTTCGCCCTCGGAGGTGAAGGCCTGGATACGGTGGTTCCACGTATCGGCGACGTAGACGATGTCCCCTGGCCCTACCGCGACGCCCCACGGCTCGCTGAACTGCCCGGGTTCCTGTCCTGGGGAGCCCCAGGCGGTGAGCAAGGTGCCATCGGCAGCGAACTTCTGGATACGGTGGTTCTGGCTGTCGGCGACGAATACGTTGCCCTCGGAGTCGATAGCCAGCCCTTTAGGGAAGTCGAACTGGCCTTCTAGGCTGCCGGGTTCGCCCCACGTCAAGACGCTGGGTAGCTCCGTGTAGGCTTCGGTGTATTCCGTGACCGCTTCGACCTCGTGGGCGATGGGTATGGCGCTGGACTGCCAGATCTCGGCAGCTATGTCCCTGCGGATGTAGAAGGCGAAATCGGAGGAGCCAAGGGGGTTCTCCAGGTCCCGGTAGAGCAGGAAATCGATGGCGCTCTGGCGTGTCTCCGGGTTGCGCAGGTATTCCAGCCCGACAAAGGTGCACCTTAGTCCTTCACAGCTTATGAGGCCGCGATAGTCCTCGGGGAACCACCAGCGAAGCCTGTACTGCCGCCTGATGTAGTCCGTCAGATAGGGCCTGGCTGCCGCCTCGTTCTCGGTACCCACAAAGACCACCGGGGCGTCGATAGGCCCCACGGGCTCCTTGCCGAAGAAGACCTTGTTGGGGTAGTCGCGGAGGTACCACCACAGGGGCCACTGCGTGAACTCGTCGAAGGCTACCCTCATGTCCTTGCCGCCCACCAGCCTCTCGGATAGCTGATCCACCTCCTCCATGAGCATGGTCACGTCGGGAGTGGTCTGGGTGTAGATCAGCATGTCCTTGGCGACGTCGCCGTGGATGTAGGTGGCTATCCAGGCGTACCGAACGGTGAACAGCGTCAGGATCACAACCATGGTGAAGAACGCCATCCGTGCTCTGGAGCCGGCACTGAGCCGCCTCCAGATGAGGAAGATGAGGTAGATGAACACGCCAGACAGCACCAGCGCCAGGAGCCAGCGTGTCAGCGTGTTGAGCTCTCCCAGGGTGAACCCGGCTGGGGCTAGACCCCGAGACAGGATGCCGGCGACGCTGACGGACGAGGAAAGGAAAGCCAGGAACACCAGGCTGGCTGTGGGCAGAAGCACAAGCAAGTAGAGCGCCCTGCGGTCGAGTAGTTCCCGCCAGTCTGTTGCCTCTACGATGCGGTCGATCAGCAGGGCAGCCAGCAGTACGAGGGGCAAGGCGAGATGGACGATTAGCCAGGGCATCTTCTCGCCAGCCCAGCTATAGATGAAGAAAGTCGAGAGACACCAGTACGCCAGGAAGATCCAGAAGACGTTGCGGGACAGGATCTCCCCCCTATCCCCCAGCGCCCGGACTTCTCGCGCCATCCCTCGTGCGAAGTATCCCATGCCCATCAAGGCCAGGAGCAAGGGCAGGAACTCGTAGAGGGGAACGAGGATCATGTAGTAGAACCCTGGTTGCCCGCCTCGCTGCACTTCCTGCTGCACCAACCAGTAGCCCAGCGCGCCGATAGGTCCGCTCAAGAGCCCCCCCATGTTGGTGAGCAGTGTGGTGTGCAACAAGATGTAGATGGCCCAGAAGATGCCAGCGGCTGTCACCCACCGGCGCCTGCTCCAGACTAGCCCCAAGGCCGCGAAGATCGCCGTGACCAGCAGCAAGACCAGCAGATCGTGTTGGCCGTAGTTGGTGTAGTCCAGTGCGTCCCAGAAACCAAGGACCTTGATGATCAGGGCCGAGAAGTACAGAGGGGCACAAAGGGTGCCAATCACGATCACCAGGTCGAAAGATGCGAGATCGGGGGGGATCTTCCTCTTGGGCAACCATTCCCAGGCCAGCACGAGGACCAGGAAAGTGCCGAAGATGAATGTGGTGATGAAGGAGACTTCCTTGGTGCAGAAGAGCAAGGACAGAGCAGCAGCCAGGACGTACAGATAGACATCCCTTCGCTGATGCAGGTACTTGATGACGGTGATGAAGGCCACGAGCTCGAAGCAGGCAGCAAAGATGTCCATACGAATGAAGCGCGAGAAATACAGGAACCCGGGGGAGATGGCGAACATGGCGGCTGCTGCCAGAGCACCATATCTTCCCAGCCACTTTCGCAAGAAGTAGGGTGCGAACACGATGACTAGCCCGAAGATGGCCGGAGCCACCCGCGAGGTGTAGTCGCTGACGCCGAGGAAGAAGTAGATGGTGGCAGTTGCGTGGTAGAGGAAGGGGCCGTGCAAGAGAGGGTTGTGGACGAAGCCCCTGCCTCGGTAGAGCTCCCACGAGTAGAAGGAGTGCATGCTCTCATCGTGGTGCTGGGCTCTGCTGCCCAGGTCCCAGAAGCGGGTGACCAGCGCCACCAGGATGATAGTCACCCAACAGATCAACTCCCAGTTGAGGACTATCTTGGAGAATAGGGGTCTATCCAGAATGGAGAACCGCTTTTCCATAACACCATTACCTCGCTATTCTTCCGCTTCTGGTGCCAGCCACATCACGACGTCGCGGTGCACGGGCGCTTGGATGGACTCTCGGAAGAGGAACCAGTCTACGAGTTCATGACCGGGTTGATCCTGGCAAGCCCAGGAACTATGGATGCGGAAGCGTGCTCCCCTGTAGCCAGGCAGGTCGGGCGGGTTTGCCAGAGGTGCGATGACCACGGGCGTGGCAGGCGAAGTGGACCGGGAGATGAAGGCCACGTTGGCGAAGTCCTTGAGATACCAGGCGAGTACGGGACTCTCGTCCTCAACGACCGTGATCTCGACGCTGTATCGTTCTCTTTCCTGCTGGTTGGAGAACTCTTCAATGGACTTGGCCAGGTTGCGGACATCAGGAGAGGTCGGACTCTGTACCAGAATCTCGAAGGGGTTTCCTGGACGATGGTAGTTGAGCCTCCACGTGGTGTGTACCATCAAGCTACCCAGAATGACCAGGACTACCACACCCCCATTGCGGAGGGCGTTCCTCCAGTCCATGGAGAGGACCCCCACAACGAGGACCACGCAGACGAGGAAGAGAAGCGACATCAGAGCCAACAAGAGATGCCTGGCATCGCCCGGGTCAACGGGATCGCCGAAAGCTGCCAACTGAAGGAGTAGATGGATGATGGCGGGCAGGCATATCGCCAGCGACAGCCTGGCCCAGAGCCACTGCTCGCCCTCTCTGATTCGATCCAGCAAGTCCGCTATGCTTCTGGCTGCCAGCAGGGTCAGTGGTAGGAGGATTTGCAGCACGCCCGACGGAGGTTTGGTGCCCATCAGGCTGTAGAGGATGAGGCTGACGCCAAACCACAGGGTCAGCAGCGCGGAGAGGGCATCGCGTCTGGCGAGGGAGTAGGCGCCCGCCAGCCCGAATAGCAGCACAGGGAGTTCGTAGGCCACGAGCAGAGAGACGTAGTAGTGCCAGGGTTGGTCTGTGGCTGCTGGCAGGAGCTGGCTCACCCAGGATGAGAAGAGATCAAGAGTGGCCTGGACGCCGTGCGGATTCACGAAAAGGCCAGTCGACAGGAGCAGGACCAGACCCGCAAACACCCCCACGGCGCGCCAAGGGGTGCGGCGAGGTCCTTCCTCGTCAAGCCAGCCCTTCAGCGACCACGGCAGGGCCTCCCCTCTCCAGCGAGAGTACAGTGTCGAACCCGCGAAGAAAGCTCCCAGAGCCAACAAGGTCGCGTATGCGGCTCCGTCGGCCAGGAGCAGGAACCCGAGGGCTGCTGCTACCTGGTAGAGCTGGGACTCTCTCCGCTGCCGGATGTAGCCCCACACGCCGGCCAGAAGGGCCAGGCCTGCGGCAGAGGCGACGATGCCGCCGTCGAGCTGGCGGGAGAAGAAGACGAAGGATGGAGACAGGGCTAGCATGGCCGCGCAAATCAGAGCAGCTCGCCGGCCCAGATAGGGCCGCAGCAGGTACGGCAGTCCTACCATTGCGGTACCAGCGAGGGCAGGAATCACTCGGGTGACGTAGTCGCTGGCGCCGAAGAGCGCGTAGAGCAATGTGGTGCCGTGGAACAGCAGTGGGCTGTGACCTCTGATGCTGGCTGCACCGCCCGTGTAGAAGCGCCAGGCATCGAGCGCCAACTCAGCTTCTTGCTCCTGGAGCGGCTGGCTTCCCAGTGAGTGGAACCGCAGCAACGCTCCCCCCAGCACCAGGCTGATGTAGAGCGCTGATTCTACGGTCAGCCAGGGGGGACCGAACGGCCGTGGGTCGGCCGACGAGCTTTCGCTGTCCATTCGCGGGTCTTTCTCAGTCATGATCTGCGGAAGACGTCCGTCGCCTCGCATATTCCGCGTTGCGCGATGAGGTCAGCGGGTGCAGGGCACGGCAGATTATAGCAGTCCTCGCCACAAAGGCAAGAGCTGTAGGAAACGGTGTCGAGAACTGCACTCGAGCCAGCTCCCCCGGGAGACTCAGCTTCTGCGCTTGTCCCGGAAAGGTGGATCGGAAACACGCCCCCATCTGCCTTTGGCAGCGGCGCTCCGAGCCAGGAGACCGTAGATACCCGTGTCGGACAATAGGGCATGACGACCGTGATGCTCTTGAATTTCGACCCTGGCTGCTGTATACTAAAAGTGAGGAAGGTTACAGAGACAAGAGCTCCCATGGAAGGATTGCCGGCGACTCTGGAGGATTTGCTGGAACGGGGGGAGGGCTCGATCGCAGCCCAGGACATCCCCCTCATCAAACGTGCGTATCAGGTCGCTGCTGACGCCCACGACGGTCAGTCACGGATGTCGGGTGAGCCCTTCATTCACCACTCCCTAGCTACCGCAGCCACGCTGGTGGATTTGCGGCTGGACGCTGCTACCGTGGCCGCTGGGTTGTTGCACGATGTGCCCGAAGATACTGCCGTCACCGTGGAGGAGATTGGGGAGATCTTCGGGGAGGAGATTGCCACGCTGGTAGACGGCGTGACCAAGCTGAAGAAGATCACCTGGACGAGCCTGGAAGAGGAGGAGGCCGAGAGCCTGCGCAAGATCTTCCTGGCTATGGTGGATGACATCCGCGTCATCCTGATCAGGTTGGCCGATCGTCTGCACAACATGCACACCCTGGGGGCACTGCCTGAGGACAGGGGTACGGTGATCGCCAGGGAAACCCTGGAGATCTTTGCTCCCCTGGCCCACAGGCTGGGCATGTGGCAGATCAAGGAAGAGCTGGAAGACCTGGCTTTGGGGTATCTGGAGCCGGAGCGGTACCGCGAGGTAGTCGAACTCCTGAAGGAACGCCAGACGGATCGCGAACGGTACGTGGATGGGGTCGTCCAGACTCTCAGGAGCAGTCTATTGGAGGGCGGGATCAAGTCGGACGTCACAGGCCGCCGGAAGCACATCTACAGCATCTACCAGAAGATGAAGAAGAGGGGCAGGGACTTCGATCGTATCTACGACGTCTACGGAGCACGGGTCATCGTGCACAACGTTCAAGACTGCTATGCTGCCCTGGGCATGGTGCACTCTTTGTGGCGCCCCATCACTGGAGAGTTCGACGACTACATCGCTATGCCCAAGGACAACATGTATCAGTCCCTGCACACATCGGTGGTCGGCCCTCAGGGACGCGCATTGGAGGTCCAGATCCGCACCTGGGACATGCATTGGATGGCGGAGTACGGCGTCGCGGCCCACTGGCGTTACAAGGAGCAGGTGGAGCGGGACGCGGTTCTCGAGTCCAAGATGGCCTGGCTGCGCCAGCTTATGGACTGGCGGCGGGAATTCGTCGATGCCCAGGAATTCGTCGATTCACTGAAGACAGATCTTTTCCCGGAGGAGGTCTACGTCTTCACCCCCAAGGGGGATGTCATCGAGCTCCCCAGAGGGGCCACCCCCATCGATTTCGCCTATCACGTCCACACCGAGATTGGCCAACTATGCCAAGGCGCCAAGGTGAACGGCAGGATAGTGCCGCTGAACCACCAATTGAAAGACGGCGATCAGGTCATGATCCTTACGGCCAAGAAGGGTGGTCCCAGTCGCGACTGGCTGAACCCGCATCTGGGCTACGTGCACACCAGTCGGGCGAGACAGAAGATCCGTCAGTTCTTCCGGCGGCAGGAGCGAGAGGAGAACATACAACGGGGACGGGCGCTTCTGGAGAGGGAACTGAAGCGGCTGGGGATCGAACGCGAGAAGTACGACGACATCGCCAAGCTGTTCCACTTCCGCAAAGTGGATGACCTGCTGGCCGCCCTCGGCTACGGGGACCTCAATGTCCACCAGATCTCGACCAAGATGCTCCAGGTTGAAGGGGACAAGGAAGAGGGCCTCCAGGACAAAGCTCTGCCGGTGGTCTCGACCGGCGAAGCGAAAGGGATCACGGTAACCGGGGTTGGCGACCTCCTGACCCACATCGCTGGTTGCTGCAACCCGCTACCGGGTGACAAGATCGTTGGCTACGTCACGAGAGGCCGCGGCGTGACCATCCATCGTCTGGACTGCGGCAACGTGCTACGAGTATTGAGGGATGGCGACAAGGACCGCCTGATAGAGGTGAACTGGGGAGAGGAGCAGGATGCCGCCTATCCCGTGGTGATCAGGATCACGGCCTACGACCGCAAGGGGCTGCTCAAGGATGTGGCGGGTGTCATCGACGCCGAGGACGTGAACATGATCGCGGCCACCATCGCCAGCAGAAAGAAGGACCAGACGGCCACCATTGTCGCCACCCTGGAGATCACAGGCATGGCCCAACTGAGCCGCGTGCTAGCCAAGATAGAGAGTCTCACCAACGTCCTGGAGGCGGTGCGACAGACCGGGTGAGCCAGCCCGCAACCCTCGAGTACAATCCGGAGCACACAAAACGCAGGCCCACGGCACGTCGTGGGCCTGCGAGTGTGTCAGGGTCATACCGAACCGGCAGTCTACCTCTTCCGCGCCCGGAGGCCGGCGTATCCAGCTAGACCTGCCAATCCGCTGGCGAGGAGCAGAATGCTCCCAGGCTCGGGCACGAAATCCTCGGGAGGCGGCGGCTCCTCTTCCTCAAGGAAGCACCAGTCGAAGACGAACTCTATGAAGTTGTTCGGCGGGTCGGCCCCGGGGAAGGCCAAGTCCCACTGCAGCCCGGCGCCGCTATTGTGCCAGTCCGTCCGTATGGTATCGTTGAAACCTGGCCCCTGGCTCAACGGGCCGGTTCCGATGTTATTCCAGATTGCTTGATAAGCCGCCTCCTGGTAGTGGCTGGCAGGCGGCATATCGAATCCCAGATCCGAGGTAACGGGCACGAAGAACTCGAGGAAGGTCCGGTCCTGATTCCAGGCCCCCACCGCGTCAGTGGCGGAACCGTGGTACCCGAATCCGCTGTTGCTGTCATCCGGATGGAGATTCGCAGCGTGGAAGAAGGTGAAGCTTTCAGTCCCTGGGGTCTGCACGTTGTTGACCGTGTACAGTACTCTGAAGCAGCTATCACCGTCAACGTATCGGATCCACTGCGCTACCTCCACACCGAACCCCGAGTTAACATACGTGGTCACCTCCCAGGGATCGGCAACCGTACCACTCCCGGTGACAGCGCTCTGTCCGATAGGCAGCCAAGGGCTCACGGGGTTTGCGGAGGACAGATCGTGGCCGGCCCAATAGGGTCCAAATACCTGCAAAGGAATCCCCGGCACTCCCCACCACATGAACCCACCGCTGTCCGCCTCGTCGTAGCCGGGCGGGTAGACCTGCCCGTCGGGTTTCCCTGCGTAGAAGACTTGGATGCTGGTGTCGGAGGCTGCGTGGATAGTGAGCGGATTCCCAGCAATCGTTCTGTGCCCGATGGCACTCACGTCCGGTCCACCGGGTGGGTTGTCCTCGTCGGCCAGGGCGGCCATGGGCACTAACAAGACGACCAACAGGGCGAGCGTCGTGGACAGCAGCAATCCTCTCAGAAGCCTGTTCTCGATCATCACCTTTGAACCTCCTCGCCTCTCGCGCTCTGAGCCAAAACGCCACACGATGTTTCACCTAGTATAGCATATTACGGCTCGTGTGTCAAGACACCACTCCGGAGGTTCTTGAGGAAGGCCAGCGAATACGCAAACGGCGTTGCTCATTTCTCTCTGGGCTGGCCGTGTTCTCTGGCTGCGGTGTGGTCCGCCTATCTGGAGGCTTGTCACAACTCGCGTCCCGAGGATGGAGCTTCGAGGCTTGACACAAAGGAAGGGATCTTCGTGCTCCTGCACGAAGGTCCCACGGGTGCGTGACTTTCAGGGGGGCTGCCGGGAGTGAAGAGAAGAGGAGTCTACGGACCAGATCAGGTTCAACGACCGGTGACGGCAGCCCGGGGAGGGGTTGTCTTGGAGCCGGGTGGCGGTTTCGTTGTCTCGTCTATCACCACCCGGGCCGGGACCTGGACGCGGCTACACGGCGGTCACATCCTGGCGACGGTAGTCCTTGGGCATGTACTTCTCGCGCCGCCGCATGTGCTCCGCGAGAGAATCCCTCTTGAAGTGCCAGCGGCCTGCTGCCTTGCGCGCCACCAGCTTGCCTTCGAGAGCCAGCTTCGACAGGCGCGCGCGTGTCAAGCCGGTGATGCGGCGAGCCTCGGCGGTGGTGGCCCAACCGCTCGGTGCCCGCTTGGTGAACGTGACGAGCTGTGCAGGCTCCAGGAACCAGCAGTTGGAGCGTCGCTCAGCCTTGACCAACCCCTCCCGGCACCAGCGTCCGATGGCGTCCTTTCCCCAACCGGTGGCGTCTACAGCCTCACGCATGGTGAGCCATTCCTTGGGGATGTCCCTTGGCCACACTCGCATCTGAAGTCCACGGCGCTTTGCGCCTTCCTTACGGGCGTTGTAGTAGTCGAGCAGACCTTGCTTGGAGATGGCCCACTTCATCTTCGTGCCCGGGCCCATCGGTTCCTTGTAGGCATGCACGAGCCCCTTCTGGCATAGCCGGTGGATGGTTGATCGCGAACACTCGAAGATGGCCGTGGCCTCATTGATGTCCAAGAAGTCTTTGTCCTTCACGCGATCCAAAGCGTCTTGGTTGATGGTCTCCATGTCCGACTCCTTTCAGGTCTCCGCTGTGGGTCACACGGTGCGCTATGGTATGAATCAGCAGAGTGCCGCAGTGAGGCGACCTCTGCTATGTTGGCGACAACAGACTACTGGTCTTATATTATCAAATCTCGCTTGCGATGTCAAGCGCACCGGGTGCGTGGATGGTTCATGCGGGTTGCGATGTGGAGGAGGCGACGGGGCCCGGAAGACGGGATCTCGTGGGCACCCGTATTTGTGGCCTGAGTAGGTGGGAGCTTGGGAAGGGTCCTTGGTCTTGGAGGGGTGGGAGGCGCCGTGGGCAGATGGTCTGTCTATGCAGTACAAGCACTGCTGATAAGTCCCACGCGGCGCAGCAGGGCCCATAGCTGGGCGACTAGCACCTCCGCGGTGAAAGGCGCGAGGACATGGGCGTCAGCCCCGGCAGCCAGAAGTTGCTGCACCAGGTGTTCATCCTCTTGTTCCGCGACCACGAGCAGAGGGACGAGGGTCCGGTGGCACACGGCCCTGCACAGATCCTCACCCCAGCCATTGCAGGGGATTGCGGCCAGGATCACGGCGTCCGGAGGGTTGCTGGCGAGTTGGCTCAGGGCCTCCTCCCGGCCGCAGACGACTGTGGGCATCATCTTCTCGCCCGCCAGAGCGCTGGCGACGCTGGCCGCGGTCTCACTGTCGGGATGGATGACTAGTACTCTGATCATGCCTGTCTCTGTACCTTGTGCTCACATCTCCGGAAGCGCACAGCCTTGAGGGGTCCATCTGAGACGTGCCCATCTTCGGGGTAGCGTGCCACCGCGCTGGGCTAGCGCGTCACCAGTTGATCAGCAGCGGGCAGGTAGAACAGGAAAGGTCAAAGTTGCCCCGAAATGCTATCCTACACATCCCCCTGCACATCTCGAGGAGTCGTTCTCGTAGCATCCTTACCTACCTGCCCACTTATACTCCGACTCAAGTCCCATCGTACCGGGTTCGGATTAAACGACCATAAAGGCGATATTAAAACTCTCTTAAAGGCCTTCGATGGTCTATCCAGCGTAGATACAGTCGCGGTGCCGCTGGCACCTTCCGCTCTACCGGTGTCGACCCGGACGCTGAGGAATCTGGCTACACTCCTCGTGCTGGAAAGATTCCCCGGGCCGGCAAGCGCGCAAAGGATCGACTTCAGGGCACGGTGATCACCAGTGGACAATACGTCCGGAAAGGCTCCGGCATCCCTGACTGCTCCCGAAAGCTGAAGTCCATGGCGTCGTTGTCGAACTCATCGGCGGTGAGTGTAGTCCCCAGGCTAACCGCGCCTACTGGCTGGCTGCACGTTCCCAGGTCTGCGTCGGTGGTGTCTACCGCCACCACGTAGCACACCTCATCTGTGGCCCCTGGAGGGCCTGTGTTCAAGTCTTTGAAGGCATAGTAGCCCTCGCTGCCCGTCTCCACGGTGGCCAGCACCTCTCCTCCGTAGCGGTCGCAGTTGCTGTCCTCGAACAAGGAGATGGTGATGTTATCGAGTCCCTCGCCCGGGTCATAAACGCTGTTGCCGTCGTAGTCACACCAGACACGATCGCCAATGGATCCGTCGACGGACAGCCCCAGGTCCTCGTCGAGATCATCCGCTTGCACGTAGATGTTCTCAATGCGAGCGGATACCGGATCGGCGTCGGAGTCGAGCGTTTCGTCGCTACCCTGATCCTGTAGGCTGATCTGCCAGCCGTCCGGTATGTCCAGAAACTGAAGACAAACGGTGCTGGTGGTCACGTCTGTGAAAAGGTAGCGGCCATTGAGGTTGGTGGTGCGGGAATAGGCGAAGGTTGTACTGCAAGTTGGGTCATCGTGAAACTGAACCGTGATACCCTGCACACCGGGCTCCCCGTCGTCCTGTATGCCGTCCTGATCGGTGTCATACCACACCCGATCACCGAGGCTACATGTCGGCCCTGACGGACAGAACCAGCCATTCAGTGTGTATTCCTCCACCGAAAGCGAGTGCGCACCGTGTCTGTTGACCCATTCGTCACCCTCGAGGAACTGCTTCTTCCAAGTGCCCTCTGTGGTGGTGGTGATGGTGGCACTGGCGTCGAGACTGCCGATCTCCTCGCCGGCCGCAAGATACCCTATGGTGATCACATCTGTGCCGTGATGAAGCTTCAGGCGCCACTGGCCGGGAACGTCCCAGTTGACGGCCTTTATCCTGAAGACATCGGTACCCTCTACGAGGCACGACTCCACGGTCAGTTTGGGATGAGGGGTGTGCTCGGGGCTGGAGTAGATGGTTGTCGCTGATGCAGCGATGGCTATCATTGCCGCCACGGATAGAACCAGGAGTAGACTCCAAAAACGTTTGTTCACCTTGCGTCTCCTAATGGTGCAGTATTCTCCACTATAGACTATGGGAGCGAGATTAAACCCTCGTAAAGGTGGCATTAAAGGCGGCTTAAACACGTAGGTCTTTGGCCCCGCCTGCAAGGTGCCGTGCTTCAGGAGCGTACTGGGGAGCCAAACGCGCTTCGCCGCCGCGCCAACTGACTGCCCCGGACGTGCCTCCGAGCCGTGCCTGGGGCCTCGAGCGCCATACGGTGCATCGGGTTCCGGTGTCACCCCTCTGCTTTGCAGACCCTGCGTGCACGGTTCCTGACCATGGAGTGCAGTGAGGATCGCCCACACCAGCCGCTCCTACCCTGCCGGTGGCCGCAGTGTCTAGCAGGGGCGCGGGATCGTGTGCTATAATGCGCACAACGTGCCGAGAAGACTGATCCTCCTCATTATTGGTTGTGTACTCGTGCTGACGGCTGCAATCCTGGCGGGCTGGTGTCTGTTGCGTGTGGGCCATGGTGAGTCGGGCAAGCTCTTTGTTGAGCAAGGCGAAGCGACCGTCCAGCGCGGCGCTACGACCTTCTCTTCGAGCGCAGGAGGAACACTGGACGTGCGGAGTGGCGATCGGATTCGCACGTTGGCAAGCTCGCGCGCCTTGCTGATCCTGTCCTCCGGGGACTACGCCAGACTGGAGGCGGACTGCGAGGTCGTCTTGAGCTACCTGGCAGTCTCAGATGCCGGCTCCTTCACCTTGGGTCTAGAAGTAGAAAGGGGTGACACCTCCTACCAGGCTCTTGAATCGACCGGCGTCGAGAGCCGGTATGAGATCCTCACGCCGGCGACCATGGTGTTGCTGGCCTCCGGTCGGTGCCGGGTTAGGGTTTTGGAGGATGGGGAGACGGTAGTAGAGGTCTCTGAGGGAGCGGCTGAGGTGCTGGCCAGAGATACAGTCGTGGAGGTAGCACCGGGTGAGTATACCTCGGTGATGCCTGGTCGCGCCCCGGCAGTTCCTCGGCCAGTGGAGGCACGTTTCGTTTTCGTGTCCGAGCGGACGGGGAATCCCGAGATCTGGCTGCTGGACGAGCAAGGCCGTGAGATCCAGTTGACGTCTGATGTGGCTCCTGACCTGGCGCCGGTGTGGTCTCCGGACGGAGCGCGGATCGCCTTCGAGACGGGTCGTGACGGCAATAGCGAGATCTACGTCATGAATGCAGACGGATCAAACCCGGCGAACCTGACCCGCAACCGAGCCGATGACCACGCGCCCGCCTGGTCTCTGGACGGCGCTCGTATCGCCTTCCAGTCCGAGCGCGATGGTGCGAGTGAGATCTACTTGATGAACGCCGATGGGACAGAGCAGGTCAGACAGACCGTTGGACCTGGGATCAGTCTTGCACCTCAGTGGGAGCCGGACGGATCGGGGATCGTCTTCAGCAGGGTAGAGGGCGACACAAGCGGCGACGGGTTGCTGGATGCACGGGACATGACGGCGATCTGGGTGCTGCCCCTCGACGGAGGTAGCCCTGGAGTCGTGTGGGGTACTGGGGAGGTCTTCGACCAGATGATCTTCCCCTGGAGCCGCCGCGCGGTGCGATAGACTGGGAGCCAACCTGGGATGAGTGATGCTGCCTGGCTTGCCATGGGGCGATCGCATCCCGATCAGAGCAAGGAGCAGGTGATGGACGACGAGAGACGGGAGGGACTGAGGGAGAGTATCGAGGAGGCACTCGATTCCTGCGAAGACGACACCTTGCTAGGGATTGTTGAACTGCTGCAGGGAACAGAGGATGGGGAAGACGACAGACCGG
>Ga0315534_1000817_pt1 | contig 21787 bp, 22 predicted proteins | sample SalMarSW160240MG_FD_203094 | JGI IMG/M metagenome (GOLD analysis project Ga0315534, IMG submission 203094) | Salt marsh sediment microbial communities from the Plum Island Ecosystem LTER, Massachusetts, United States - Salt Marsh Sediment SW1602-40 ... | reverse complement strand
AATGGTTTTTTAGATAATCTATTGTAATTTAGCAAATTTATTGATATTCATGGGAGAAAAGAGGGATATAGCTGTAAGCTTTCTAACTACGCAAGAGATCTATTGTTAACGACAATTATTAGAAGACCATTAAACCAACGCAAGTTGTTCCCTACCTATAATCTAAGATTCTTGCCAGAATATGAGCAAAAAATGACTCCTGTAAAATCACATCTAGAATCAACATCAAATTTAGGAAAAATAGTCAGGCTTGAAGTATGGTTTACGATTGAAAGTCATCAGACATACTTGAAATAGAAGAAGACAATAACTAGTAATATTATGATGAAAAATTACTTCCAGGTGACTCCTGATATGAGCCAAACAGGGGTCCAAAAAGAAAATTTTAATTAATTAATCATAATCAATCAATCGATTCTTCCCTTCTTCTTAATCCCACAAACAGAATATACAATTTCTAGATTAATCCCATGAATAATCAGTTCACACTTTTTACAATATTTTGTCGGTTCAAGATAATTCTTGTTAATTGTAGTTGTTGATCTACTCATTCCCAATAGTTTCCTTTTGGTTCGATTTCATAACCCCATTTATCCCGCATTATCTGTATCATACCCAAATTGGGTTGTTTTAGTTCTTCTGGATGAATTCCTGAGTTATGAATCCAATACTCTCCTTTATTATCAAACGCTTTTTCACAGTAATAACATTTAAAGGATAATTTTCTAATACATTGATTTTTATTTTTTCTCATATCCACATAATCTTATTACAAAACACATACTTAATGATGTCACTGATTGATTTACTAACCATTTGTGTTAACATCTATTATAATATAATATAATATAGTATCTTGAATATGCTCTTGTAAAACTATCTCCAGATATCTTCAAGATAGTTATTGTGCTGCTAATCCTCTCATTTTTCCTGACCTAATTGATTGAGTCGAAGATACACGAAGACAGAAAATATTTGATTATGAGATTAATCAATCAAAGACTATTGAGGCGAAAATGTAAATATGTTGAATTAGTTCCAGGGATGTTTCCATCTGCAGTTTGATTCGTCATCATTGGAGTATTCTCTGTTTCTACTGCTTTTTCCCCCTCTATATCACCACAGATCGGGCAGAATCGTTGTGATGCTTGTTTATTTTGGGAATATTAAAACAGATGTTATGCTACTGCTATTAACATTCCAAAGATATTGATAACAATCAACTTTTGTTTTTCATGGGCTGAAAGATAGATAATTCAGAAAATGATATACTTTTATTGTCACCTTCATTTGATTGCTGCTAATCTCATTCTATTTGTGTAATTTAGCTATATTAAGATAAGAGTAATATCAGCCCATACCCAAAAAAGGTTGGAGGTGGGCCTCCTGGGTATATCGGATTTATGGGCTGAGTGAACCATGTTATTACATGTTTGGCTGATGCGATACCTTGGATCTTTAGAGAAGACAGATCACATATCATCCTCTTCAAGTCCTTGAAGGTAATAATAGTTTCTCAATGTTTTATTTAACCATGTTAGAACTTAGTTAACTCCTGTTATACTTCTACTTGTTTACTTGTGTATACATCTGCCGTTTTTTGTTTAGAATCTCTAAACCTTGTCTGATCGTTGTAGTCTTCTATTACAAACAATGCTACTTTCATTTTTTTAATTTTACGTGTTTTGATGTGCAGAACAGGTTTTTCCGGTATATTGAAGATTATTTTGGTAGAGTAATAGCTCCTTTGGCCCCTTTGATGTTAATTTGAATCGGTTACATCCAAATAATTTTTTACCTAAGTCCAAATTTCCCTACTATATCTCATTATTTGCTACTTTTGAATCTCAAATATTATATGGTTTTCTAGTTATATCTTGTAGACTGTCTATTCGATATTTTAGTCAACTGTTCTTCTACTTGGAGTACTATTTTTGAGATCTGATATTTAGAACAGATATAAGATATCTTATCTCTAATCTTTTCTTTTGCTTGAATTAAATAAAGTTGGTTTACAATTCCATTTTTGATACAAAACCTATCAAGACTAGAAAACGATATCGATGGCAGTAAATTAATTTGTAACAGATGTAAAGTTCAAGAGCAATAAGCTGTTCTGTCACTTTTACTGATTTTTACTATCAGTTATTTTAAAGATTAATCCAGATATTTAATGACCAGATTTTTAAGTCGTGTATATAGATTATTGCATATTATGTAGGAATAGCAAGAGAATCAGAATATTTAATCTAGTCTGGTTAAATAAGCTCTAATTATTATTTAGGAAACTGCTTTCGATATTTGTATCATAAATCTTATATTATTTACTTTATTTTATTTCAACATGAAAAACCCAATCGCGAGTTATAAACAAAGTCACTTGTTTATTATTTCACTAATAGCAGGATTAATTGCATTAATAGGTGGATCTAATTACAATGTCTATGCTCATGAATTTGCAGATGATGAAAGTGCTTCATTTTTAGCATTATTAGATAAGATGCAAGGTGAATTGAATTTGATCAATAATGATTTACTCGCCAATAATCAGTCTTTAGCTAATGATCATTTTAATCAATTGAATGGATTATATTCAAAACATATCAAAGATGAGATTGCTGAAAAAAATAAAAGAATAGCAAACGAAATTTCAATGATTATTAATGATACAGGTACAAATCTGAATGCCCCTGAGCCAAACACAGGTATTGAGAACATCCTGAAAAATTTCAATGATGTATCGTTAGAAGCAGTCACAGTGAGAATAACCCCAGAGGCGTTAAATAATGCAACAGTACATGCATTACATTTTGGTGATTTGATAAATTATGTAGATTTAGCATATGCTACTGCTTTTGATACAAAACCCATGAACATGTCTGCTACTGATATGCATCATGAGGAAGAGGAAACGAATATGACAGGTACTGATATGGCCCATGAGGAAGAGGAAACGAATATGACAGGTACTGATATGGCCCATGAGGAAGAAAAGATGAATATTACTAATCTAGCTTCATATCAAACAGCAAAGGAACTAACAAATATTGCAATAGATCTATATAATTCCAACCTTAAAGAACATGCTTCTGTTAATGCCACTGAAAAAGCAGATTCTATAGAAGCAGGACTTCAACAACTCAAGGAAAGTATAGAAGCAAAAAAACCATATACAGAAACAATGGGAATCATTCATGGATTAATTCAAACAAATCTCAAGGAAATATTCAATTTGCCAGTAAAATAGTATAACAAAGAAGAATAAGACTCAAAATTTTTTTTCCAAATAAAATTTTTTCCAAATAAATAATTTTCTAAAATTCAATAAATCAGCTCAACATATGAAAACTGAAACTAATCTATTTTACAATGCATATTTCTATTTTGTTTTATTGCCAACATAGACATTATTAATATATCCAACTCAGGATAAATCACAATCCATACTATTATCTGGATATAAATAACTTGGAAATAAAATCACATATGGATCGCAATAGTTTGTAATTCGAAATTTGTATTTTTGATTGTTCTGTGAGAATAAACAGAATTGATACCCTCGCTAAATAATATTAATCCTAATAACTAGAACAAAGAATTAACAATAGGGATGCATTCTATATTTAAGACATAGAAGAGAAGGAAAAAATAATTTAGTAAGAAAACAAATGACCTTTAAGAATACAATTTGTTGAGATAACAAATTCACCTCCTGGTAAATTCAAGAAATTATTTATGGTGTTAGAACGTAAATATTAAACTTCTTTGGTCTCTTATAATCAATAGATGTTTTGCGCAATTAGATAAAATTTACACCATCTTTTCGGTGCAACCAATTACAATTATTATCTATCTTTTTCTGTGCATTATCCTGTAATTAACCAAACTAGAAACAATATCTGACATTCTGTCATATCTCTCTAGTCTGTTTCTGTATCTGCTTCCCATAATACCAAATTTTTTTATTCTACAGATTGTTTCTATGTTCTACTATTACTCTTTGTCTAAGCTGTCTTATGTTGTATCTCTTTTCTATTTTGGTAAGTTCAATATTACGTTTCTTCTTTATTGGTAATACTGCTTTCACATCTGGAAAATCCTTTTCAATTCCAAAATAACCAAGATCATAATAGTTTTCTACTTGTGATGGTATTCTTGGATGTTCATCTTTGTAAACAGAATAATCATGCTGTCTTCCTTTCTTGTACTCTTTTGATTTGTGCAGTATCTTTCCTTCTTTATTGACCATATACTGTGTTTTTACAGTATGTTTTTTCTTCTTGCCAGAGTAATAGTTTTTCCTCTTACTTTTATTTTTAGGTCTTTGAATCTCCTGTTCTGTAAAATCTATAAATGCTTTAAATTCTGGAAAGTATATCTCTACCTCCTCTAGAGTTCTCAATCTTCTAGTAATATTATACAACTTCTCAGGTAATGGAATACAACTTTCAACTACAGGTTCCATATATCGTATGTCTCTATGTACATTGCTTTGATCTAGATCAAATAGAAAACCAGCAAGTGTATGTGTTATGTATATTTTGTAGTACCCAATAAGCATTAGAAATATATCTCTTATTAGATGTTTGAAAGATCTTCCTGCACCTAAATTTATGTTTCTATCTTTTTGATAGACGTGTTATCTCGTATTCTTGACAGTATGATTCTACTTCCTTGCAAATAGAATCAAATTCCGATAATTCCAATCCCGTGAAAGATCTAAACAATAATGATTTTTTAGATAATCTATTGTAATTTAGCAAATCTATGAAATAACTGCTAAAAAAAGAGGAATATAGCTGTAAGCTCGTCTATTGCACAAGAGATCTAATGATTACCATTATTTTTGGCAGGGTGTCATTTTTGGAATTTCTATCTACATTAATCCATACCCCGCAATGCAGTCCTTATTCTTATTATTTCATCTTTTTTGTGGTTTTTGAAACAATATATACATATTCATTAGAGGATTTTCCCTATTACGATTTTTAGCTTTAATCTATAGTGCTACATTTACACATGCTACACGAGTATCTTCAAGAACAAAACTTTGTCAACATTTTTACCAAAGATATAGATTACAACTTAAGTGCAGTAATGCTTTGATTAAATTTAAATTCAGATCTAAATAGGATGGAAAATCCAAAAAATAAAAATTAAGATATTCATTAATTGTGTTTAACTTTTTATTCCATCCGTCTACCTAAACTCGCACATCTAATGTCCTTTATTCGATAGGGTCCAGATAAAATCATCAAAAAGAGAATCAATATGTTTAACCTTTATTTTTACACCTTCCAGTAAGTTCAATGCTTCCGAAGTGTGATTATTTTTGATTAATGATATGACCTCACCAACATTGTTCTCTAATATATTATGAGTTTGCCGCATGTGGCTTATCATTGAGTCCTCAGCATATTGTGCATAAATTGTTGATGGTAGAAAATATAGAATAGGTAAAAATAGCAATATAGGAATTGATATGCTTTTCATGTGTTTATATTGTAGTACTTTAATCTATTTAAATTTTCATATTGCTTTAGAATAAAAAGAAAGTTTAGTAATCTATCACAATTAGATTACCAGTGATGATTACACTCATTTTTTGTGGATTAGTGATAGATACTCCCTCTGCCAAATCTTGTTCATTGAACCCCGCATAAGACAGACAATGTTCACATGCATAGACCTTGCCACCGTTAGATGTAAATGTCTGGACTAAGGAAGTTGCATTTGCCAATGATGCATCTGGATTCTTTACTCCTAAATTAACTCCATTTACATCAAGAAATACCGCCACATCTTTACCTGTTTCTTGTAATTTTGTAGCCATACTCATTGCCATAAATGCAGCATGTACCTCATTAGGATTACTGGGTTTTCCACTGTTTATATGTACAAGTACTCTATCTTGTTCTTGAGCCAATACCTGTAGACCCGATACAGAGAATGCTAATAAAGTCGCTATAATTGCTGTCGCTATTACTCCGACGGTTAATAATTCTTTTGTGTTATTTTGTATTTTCATTTGCATTATATTTTTTAACTTATTATTATTTATTATGTGTACAAATGCTTACACATCAATCATAAAAAATATATATATGTTACCATCTAATAGTACATTCGTCGAATGCTCTAATTATTTAAATGGAAATCAAGTATATAAATTTATTTAAAAACAAAAAAAAGCAGTATTTGGAAACTAGTATCCTTTTATTTCTTCTGCATTAAAGTCTGTACTGTGAGCATGTGGTATGTTTCTCCTCATTTCATTGCTTGTATAAATTGTACAATTATTTCAATACCTTCAGTATAAGACTTATAGTTGTTTTTTTGTTTTGCACATAAAAATATTATTCCGGGAATTGCTAAACATGCAATTTTTGTTACCTATTTTTGTTTACAGTCAAAAATATCATACGTAATGTTTAAAAATAAATGGATGTTTATATATTTTCTTTGTATAGGTCAATTAATACTATTTAATTTCTTAATTTTATTTATTTCGATTATGACCCACTTTGTTTATTTAAAATACCTACTCTAACAAAGGGTTAAGGATTCCTTTGGATAGAATATCAAAGTCAATTACATCATTGGAAATTAATTGTTTATTAAAATCATTGTATGTTTTCAAAGGATATTGTTGTTCATAGGTCAATTGGTTTGTAAAGTCAGATTCTAGTGTTTGGACCCATCCTGGATATACATTTGGAATTGAATACACACCTTGTCCTCCCATCCCTTTCAAATTTACGTTCGTGGTCGTCATGTTATCATCATTTTCAAACTGTGCAACACCAGAACTATCATATCTTCCGGTTAACAGAACTGTTCCTGCAATAACAGCATCAGAGGGATCTCCGTTGTTATTGGGATCTCCATCTACTACAATCAATCTGTTTGAGAACTTGCTTGTCACGTAAGCATAGTATCCTCCGTTTTTCTTTGCACCAAAGCTCACTCCGTGACAGCCAGGATCACAAGGTAAACTTTTTACGACCTTATCTGTAGCTGTATCTGTAATTGCGATAGTTCCTGTGAGGGAATTTGCTGTAATCATGTATTGGCCATTGGGACTTACAGGTGTCTGAACAGGCATAGCATGACCGGCTGTAAGAAGATCTATTGTTCCGATTAATCTACCAAGATCCATATCAACTATATTAATATTATTTGACAATAGATTAGATACATATGCTTTCTTTCCATCTGGCATCATTCCTGTTCCAGTTGGCATATTTCCAGCATCGATTTGAGATTCAATTTGTTCTTTTCTATTATTTTGTGTAAAATCGAATATAGTTATATTCTCGGTGAAATGATCTGGGACGATCATCTTATCTCCATCAGGGGTAATCCAATGTCCCTGTGGATGAGAAGGATTTTGACCTGATTTTTGAGTAGGAATTATTCTTGAGATATTAAATTTATTATTGGTGGTGTCAAATTTAATCTCGGCTATACCTTGCTCTCCACTTAAATCTACATAAAGTAATCCATTGGCAGGATTAGTCATAACATGTGAGGGAGCGTCCCCAATTTTCACATCATCTAATAAAGTTCCATTAGGACGGTCAAATGCTGTCAATCGATTATCGAACCATTGAGTTTGATATAATATACGTTGACTAGAATCACTCCATAGGTTATGAGGATTGTTTAGATTTATCTCAGGTAGAGATACTTTTCTTTCCACTTGCCAATTCTCTGTATTAACTTTAGTAACAGTACCGGGTTTTGACTTTGAAGCTGTTTTTTCAAACTGTGTATCTACCCACACTTCACCTATTCCAGGAATAGTTGGATTTCCAATTTGATCCAGCGGTATGTGAGTATTTCCACCTAGAGAATTTAAGAGTTGTTCATCAAGATAACCCTCACCAAGATCTGTTTTTACTGCAATGTGTGGAAAAGAGGGTTTCCATTCTGGATTTGCGCTGCGATAATCTAGCCAATTAGATGGATTATTTGTTATAAAGAATGATTTCAACAATGCAAGAGAAAGAGGATGGCTTGAGGGGATTTTCTCTCCAGTATTTAATTCTAATTCATCACCCAAATCCAGTACACCTTTTGTTTGAGGATCATCGACTAAAACTGCAGCAGACATATAGGGATGTATCTTGCAGGTAAAGATGTACAATCCAGGTGCTTCTAGTTTTATCATTCCACCACCGGAATAAGCAGTGACCTGATCAAAGGGCATTTGAGGGGGTTGTAATTCAAATGGCATGTATGGATGTGTGGTTGTATGTAAATACTTTTGTAGATCAGGGTTAGAATAATCGGGGTTGTAAAAACCAGAAGTTGTACTGTCCTGTTGATGATGGCTATTGATAGGCATCTTGTTAGCATCTGAAGGCCATAAAAGACTTGATATCGTGTGAACAGAATTGGTATCGTCCATTATGAAATGAACTGTTCCTCCTTTTTCTATAACAGCCAATGATTCGGTTGCATCTTTTACTGCTTCTCCACCTACATTCTTGAAAAACTTGCCTGGTTCATCAGTGATTGAGAATGTTATAAAATTGCCTTGTTTTGTAGGTCCTGGATCTAACGGTGATGCACCAGGTATGCTTTGTGTATTGCTACCAACGCTTCCAACTTTAAATGAACCTAACATACCTGCTTCCATATGTGCAAATAAATGACAATGATAATGCCACTGACCCTCTCCTGCGTTATCTCCAGCTTGGATTATAAAAGATGTAGATTCACCAGAAGAAATTAATTTGGTATCAATTAGATTAGTAGTTCCAGGATCTATCCATTCATGGGCATGTGTGTGAAATGTATGCTGATTAGCTGCACCTAAAACATGGAAACGAACTATTTGATCCAAATCAGCCCCTAATGTAGGATTAGTCCATAGTGGTTTCTGATTATGTTCTGAATCTATCTCTTGACCCCAGAAAGTAGATCCTACCATAAAAAGTACATATTGCTTTTCGACCTCTTTTAGATCCACTGGCACAATTGTACTATTAACTTTTGAAAGAATTCTATCATCTGAATCGACAATTATTGCACCAAACAAACCTAGCGCTCTAAAATTGTCTCCAAAATAAGGAAATGTTCCTGATTGTTCATGAGTAATATTTTGTGTCTTTACTCTTCCAGTTTCATCTATAGTTGTAAGAAAGAGCCTGTCCCCTGTATGTATTTCAAGAGTTGGACCAGGAATTGTAGGAATATCAGAATACCTATTAGTGAAATCTTGTAAAGAGTTATTATCCTGTACAATATGTTTTAACATCATATAACCATATTGGCCGTTTGGAAATTTCTTAGCTTCTATTGTTACGTTATGTATATTTGCTTTTACTAGTTCCTCTGGTTGGGTTTGTGAAGTTAAATTACCTTGTTCTCGATTAGATAAAAGTGAAAATAAGGTGTTCTCATTATTATTAGAATCTAACCCATTTTCAAAATATTCTTTTCCGTTAAAATTATTGTTTGGGTTGATTTGAGTTAGATTTGTATTCTCATCTTTTTCGTTTCCATTTATTGCTTCAGAAATTGGTAATATGTTGTGGATGTTATCAAAAGGATTATTCATTACGAACCTATTTCCAACTGAAATCGAAGCATTTCCATCTAGATTGGTTTGAATCGTTATTGTTAATAAAGATATCCCTAATGTAATAATCCCTAACAGGAGTATTTTATCTTTCAAGTTGTTCATCTTGAAGTCTCAATATAAAAATATAGTAGACAGAAATTTTTGGATGAAAGCTAATAGGTACATTCCTGTTTTTTGATACAATATACGAAATCTGGAGATAGCGAGAGATTTTAAAGGGTTTATGTTTTGTATTGAAATGATATTATTACCATCTTTAACATTTCTAAGTTGATTATTTTTGACAATTTGAAAAAGATAATTAAATAGGTTATCATGTCTTTTTGATTTGAAAATCCAATAAGGAATATTAATTAAATACATGTTTAATCGTTTTAGCTGAATAATTTTTAATACAATGTTTTCATATTGATGGTACTCAGCTTTCCATCTAATAATACTCATTATATTATGACTGAAAAATATATATTAATATGATTTGATGAATAGTTAGATATCTCTATATTGTAATATTTATCTACTCAAGTTGGTATTTGAAGTTAATTAAAATTTTTAATTAAAACCATTTGGTTTAACAATTACAATTATTGTTTAAAATATTTAACTTAAATGTAATTTGATTCCAATCAAAAATAATGTATGTTTTCTCTTTTCGATTTATATAAAAAATACCAATATTATTCACTTTTAACATAATAGATTATTAACAAAACTAAAAATATGTCTCAAAAAATCTTGAAATCATAATATTCTTAAAAATGAAGAAAATATTCTTTATACATTAAAAAATAAGACAAAATAGAAATTTAAATACCTTTATTTTTTCTAGTATATCATTTATTTTTTATTTGGTATTTCTACTATCAATTCTAACAAAATAACATGTATAATTTTGACTCTTTTGATAGACAAAATAAAAGTCATAAATATACTACTTCCTAACTACTTAATTTTGTATCTTTTTACATTTCAAAACTAACGAGAGCTATTCAAAGTATAAAGTTGATAATCTGAAAAATAAAGATTGGAGATCAGAACATATTTTGCTCAGCTTCGATATTATAGAGTTTGTATTGATCCTGATCTTCACTAATATGTCAATATTCGGAACTTTGATAATTTTCTGGATATTCTTCGTAACTATCGGATTTAGGATAGTTTGGTGGATGTGGGAATGGTTTATCTTGTGATTGAGGGAAGAATATTTCTTTGATACTGTCTGAGCAACCATAAGCTCCTGTCCAGCCTGGGCTGTTAAATTTGTTTGGTTCCTGCGCACCTTGTGCTTCTACGTTACAAAATATTGTTGTATCTTCGATTGGAACTGTACCTACATCAAAATAATTGATTTCGCCTCTTAAAGTATAACCATATATTCCTGGATCCACAACTTGTCTATTATAGAAAAGTCCTGGTGATCCAAATACAGCACTAATAGGTACATTCGATTCTATCTCATCCGCATCCTGAGGACTTTGTGCTGCATCAAAACTCTCTACATTTTTAAAGTAAAACTTGTCTGCAAAAAGTGTTGCAGTCCTTATAGGTAAAGTTGTAGAATCGTCAGATATCTCAACTTCCAGATAATGTTTTCCATCCTCTATCCCAGGCAATTTACCAAAAGTAGGTTCATTAGTATGTCCTAATACTACCCTAATGGTGTTTACATCTGGTTGTCCTTCCGGTGGTGGTATTAAAAGACTGGCATGTGGTTTTGCTAAAGCTTCGTTCATAGAAAAAGAGCTTGCAAAAAATATAACAATTCCAGCAAACAATACCAACATGGTTTCTGAAGACTTTGATAATTTCTTCATAGAAAACTCAATCAAATACAAGCATAAAAATACATTGGTACATTCGTCGAATAAAACATATTATTTACTATACATTAGACAATTTGTTGAATAACATAATAATATAAGAGTAAAATGCTATAATATTAAATTCTAAATTAAAAATATTATAACAACTTTAGAATAATATGTATAGAATCATTAGTATTAAAATAATTTGGAGCATTCGTCGAATGTATCAAATATCTTTTATATTCTTTTAGATTCCTTCAAGGTAATGTTAGTAGCAAAACATAAAATTTTTGCATTAGTTTTGGCGTCTCTTTTTAGTATAGGGTCTTTATCCTTGATGCCATTGAATGTAAATGCTAGTCATAGTTTTGAAGCAGGAGTAGAAGGAGATAATATACCAGATAACACCCATGTTGATCTAAGTGGATTAACTTTACCTCCCTTAGGAGTTATGCCAATATATGATTCAAGTCCAAACTTTATATCTGGTCATTTTCTATATCGTGCATCTTGTGACCAAGATACACATGAACCATTTGTATCTGTGATAGCAGGACATATAGACGAGTCGAATTCGAATACACATGTAGATTTTGTTCCACTATTTTATATTGATGCAGCCTCTACTGCCGGAAGTTGTGTATACCATGCACACATACCAGATCCTATTAATGGGGGTTCCCCAAGAAACACAGATATTGATTTGATAAATTTTTCTGGAGTGGATCAAACTTTTAATCCGGGGGATGCAGCAGATATGAATGTACAACGAGTATTAGGAAGTATTGGACAATTCTATGAAGGAAATGTTCAATTACCAGCTGAATTAGCAGGTGGGAATAATCCTATTTTCGACTTGAACCCACAACCATAAACATTCTCCATTTTTTTATAGAAAATTTGTAATTTTTCCATATAATATTTTTCTCTAATCTTTTCTTTTTAACCGTCGCTTCTGGTAACTTCTTTGTATCTAAATTATAGCTTAAGTTATGTGTCTTGTTAGATGTATGCTCTTTTATTTAAAAACAATAAATGATTGAATATTTAATCAAGAGGTTTAGGAGATGGTCTTGTGACACTTGTTAAACTACTTTTATCAAACTATTCCTTATAATTATATATTTTAGGACAGTGACATTTACGTTTTTTTACATTGTTTTTTTAAATAAAAATATTATTATAAAATATTTAATATAAAATAATAATTATCTAATAGAATTAAATTATCTAGAAAATCTTTAAAAAGATAATTTAATATATATTTTTTATGTTTCTATTTATATTAGCGATCATGATTAGATAGTACATTCGTGAAATGTACTCTAATACTTTATTTAATAAACATTAAAGATAATGGCATCATAGCAGAAATGTCCACTCACGCAAATTCGATTCAACCCTTGTAGGATATAGAACTTGTCCTACAATGGGAATATATACCTATTTGCACATATTTTATATTATTTCCTCAAAACAAGTACATATATTTTATTTATTTAACTAGTTTAATTATAAGATTTATACTGCACATTAGTCAAATGTACTTTGATATTTTTATATTTAATAATTTTACAGATATAGCAATATAAGAATGAAATGTTCATTCAACAGATCAAATTAATTCATTATAGAACTGATCTAGTATTCTATACACTCATAAAATATATTATCAAATATATTTTTTATATAATTGAAAAAAATAAAAAAATTTTTCATAACTTAATTAGATTAGATCCTTTGCGTATTTAGATATCTTACATCTATTTCACTCTTTTCTGCCATGAATATCACTAAATTTGCTAAATTATCATAGAGTATCCAAAAAAGCTGTTATTGTTTAGAGCCTTTACAAGATTAAAACTATCTGAATTTGATTCCTTGTGTAGGCGAGGAGAATTAAAATAATCAAAATACGAAACTAAACGTCTTTCAAAAAGAAAGATTACTATACTGAATAACATTAATCCGTAGGCCTTGTGAGATACTTTATAGCATCCAGATTAAATCTTCTTGTTCTATAGTAACTAGAAATTGCATCTTTTAAATAATCAAATGTAGGATAATAACAAGAAAGTATGTTGTGATTTTCCTGTCTCCAACATTCTTCTACTGCATTAAATTCTGGGCAACTAACAGGAAGATATTCTAATCTGATAGCATCCTTGTGTTGTGCAAGATATTGTTTTGTTATCTTAGAACAATGAGGTGTTGCTCTATCAACAAACACAATGGATTTACCAAATTGTTTTTGTATTTGTTTCAGATAATCAACAAATGTAATACTGTTAAAATTATCATATTGTAAAAATAATTGTTTACCTTCTATAGATAAACAACCAAATACAATAGTCTTTTTACGACAACCTGTAACTGTAACTATTGGTCTTTTATCTGCAGAAATCCACTTCTTTCGCTTGAAGATATAATCATAAACAAATATTGATTCATCTTGTACTATTATATTCCAATCATCGTTTTTATTTTTCAGAATATGGTTTACTCTTTTTTGAAGATCTTCTTTTCCTTTGTAGAAGCAGTATTGACAAATCTTTTCTTTGATACCTTGAATTTGAATCCCCACTTGTGTAACAAACGATAGATATGTACTTCATGATATCTTACTCCTGTCTTTTTGTAGATAAGATCCATTACTTGTCTGAAATCCCATCCTGTCTTGCTTTCTGCTAGTTCATTTTTTATTTTTAGCATTGTTTCTTTTGGTACATCTGGAGGTCTACCTGTTCTTGAGTGGTCTTTCAATCCTTCTAATCCATTTTCGTTGTATCTTTTATACCATTTGTAAGCCCATGCTCTACATCTATGTAATTCTTTTGCTACATCTTCTATGTGTTGTTTATCTTGTGTAATGCGTCTTACTAGTTGTATTCTTTCTTTAATGTCTGCATTAGACTCTTGGTTGTAAATCTTATCTAGTTTATTATAATCACGCAATTATGATATGTGTAGGATGCCGGTTAGCTAAAAATGTATCTACGAAGTTTAGTTAGTCAGTATAGATATCTATTTATATATATAATATAATAAATGAAAACATATAAAATTCACAATAGGTACTGAGATAATTGTAAATTAACACAATTTTACTATCTTTAAATTTTCAATAATCTAAATTTTTTATTAATCGTTTTCTATCGATATAAACATATTATCATTTATATTTTGTATTACAAATTAAATATTATTTCTAAAAATTAACATATGAAGATATGTATATTTTAGTAGCAAACAAGTATTAAAAACATTTTACAATTGAAAAGGAGTATTATAATAGTTACTTTACAAGATAACTTCAAGTCAGACAATGATTTTAATTAATCAAGTATGCTAAGTTTGAACCTAGTCCAGATAAAGAATAAATGACTAGAAGATTATTATGCCTTTAGAGTTAGTAATTTTTCGCTTACAATCGAGAGTTAAACTACGATATAATTATTCAAGAACATTCACGAAGATAATTCCAATTGAAAATATATAATAACAATAGAGGATGAATTATCGTCACCAATTTAAATGATATTTTCCTCGCTATACCAATGAATAAAAGCACAATATATTTCCTGTTTATTATTACAGGAATTTTCGCAACTGCGATAGCATATTCAAATGCAATATCAGATAATGATGCATACGGTAGTTCAGAAAAAAAATACAATGATCGAGAATATTACGGAGAAAAAGAGTACAAAGATCATGATAGAGGCTATGATTACAAAGATGGATACAAAGATGATGGATATGGTAAACAAACATTTGTTGCAAAATTGAATGGTGACAATGTCCGTCCAGAACCAGTTAATACTCCAATGACTGGCTTTGGTAAAGTTATAGTTACACAAAAACCGAATACAGTACACGATTATTATGCTCCAACAGAATTAGACTACAAGGTATCTGTATTTGATGTACCTAAAAATAGAGACATAACAGCAGCACACTTACATATAACGGCACCATATGAAGATGTCGGTCCTCATGTCCTTACACTGTGTGGTAATCCACTAAACGAGATAGAATGTCCTGAGCTACTTAAGCCAATTGTTGCTGGTGGAGCATTAAATGAGGACTTGGAAATCAATGAAGAGACAAAAGCTATAGGAATATACGATATAGATGACGTTGTAGAGGCATTAAATGAAGGACGTGGATATATTCAACTCCATACTAATGTTAACACAGATGGAGAAATAAGAGGAGATTTAAAAGAGATAGATAACCACCGATATTAAATCAATTCCAATTTTTTTTAAAATTTTCATATTTTAGTTACTATTTATATGATAAAGAATTGACCTAGTTATTATATTTGTGTTATGTTGAATACTGTAAAAGTCTATATTTGTTATCTATTTTCTATCCTTACAGACTAACTCTTGTTATACGTGATCTATTTTTCTATGAAATGGTCTTGTTGAATGAAGTATGCGTAAGCTGCTGTACCTCTCCTCAATAGAACTCGGGAAGATGTTTTCAACTTGGTAGATTTGATAGTCAATATACTTATATTAACATCGTAATAAAAAAGGTGAAAAGACTATTAAATTAACATCTATGAAAATCTCTCTCTATCAGATCAATCTTATGTTCTTATTAACTGTTATTTTCTATTAGAATTCATAATATTAAAGGATTTAGAAAACAGCATTTACTAAATATGTTACTTGTTATTAATTTTTATTTTTTATTCCTGCTTACATGAAGCAAACATTTTTCACATTCTTTAAGATGAGGTATTATAATCCCTCGGGTTCTGGTTCAGTCAGAGTCTTACTCTCATTGAGTTTTGGAATTTTTAAATCGGCTTGTATACAAAATAGAATGGTGTCCAAGAAAGATTTTCAAATATTAATCCAATTTCTTTTATATCTATATACCATGATGATTCTAGAGTTTCTTTAAATACATACAGAAGATTTATTTTTAAGTATCCAAAATTATATTTAATTTTCGATAATTATAACCAAATTCATTCATGAGTACATATTTTTTGATTTTTGTAAATTAAACTCTTTTAGATTTAGATTGCAATTGATCCCTGTATCTCAGATGAAGCATATTGACTTGAAGTTTTCAATATTCCTCGAACGTATGAAAATCCAATATAGTGCAGAAAATATCTTCTATTAAAGTATTATATTTTTTAGTTATCTCAAAATTTTCGTTTCTAAAAATAGATATGATCTTAACTATATCTTAGATTATTCATTAAAAGATAATATAATTTTATATAATAAAAAATAAAATGATTTTTAATACAGCTCTGTTTATGGATATATATTGGAAAGCGTACTTCCAGCGTCGTACGAGAAGGACAGAGCTGAAGCTGCATTTGAACTACTTTTGCGTCATAGAAGTAGCGAACTTAAACAGATTGCAAATGATATAAGTTATCCTACATCTGGAGAAAACTGGCAGGAAAAGATTCTTGTATTTTGTCTTGATATTGATAAATGTTTCCTTGATCTATCTCAAGATACTATAAAGGATCACGAGGTATTCAAATGTATGAAGTTAATGAAACTATTAGTAAAAAATAGATCGAATATTGAGATTCAGAAAGTGCAAAATTTAGCCTATACCATAGCTGAAGACTTTAAGTCATTTTATGAAAGACAATCTTAAATACTCCTTATCTGTTATTTTAATAAAATAAAGTTAAAGAAAAACTAAAAAATATTTGATTTTAATCCATCTTAGTTATCAAGTACAGGAATAAGTTCGGATTTACATTTTTTGCATTGGGAAATTTCAAAGTTATTTTCATCGGTCTTTACAACTACATATTCATTACATTTATCACAATACATTATTGATTGTGTAGTTCCAAATTCCATTAATTATAATATGGTATTCTTTCTATTAAGTATGCCTATAAAAAAATGTATTGTACATATACAAACAATATAGAGTTTTAATGTGTCTCCTAACTGTGTAGTCAACTAAATAGTGGCATATAAAGAAGTGTGTAGTAAAATGAACAATAGTACAATTATAGAAAGGGATAATATACTTTTTCGGTTTAAAGTTTAAAAAAAAGGTAAAAATGTTAGTTTTTCTCTTACTATCGGTTTTTAGAAACACCTAGCAAGAAGGCAGTTGAAGAACATCAATGCAAAATAAATATAAAATGTGATCGGATTACTGAAGTTTACAAGGTAAAATGGATATTTTATATTAGTCCAATACCATCCAGTGCAACTTTTTTTTAGGAACTTGCCGACCTCTTCATTACTGTTACTTGTTAGAATATCACTAGCGTACTAAAACATAAAAAATGAAATATTGAATAATTAAAATTAGTTAATTAATTAATTAATTCTTGTTTTTTTGATAAAAATAAATAATATTTTTAGTATTAAATATTTGAATTATTTCTAGTTGCTATTGACTGCCAAAACAAAAACCTACGCATATTATGAGCAATTCCAGAAAAAACATAGTTGTAAGATTATAAGAATGGCGATAACTATATAAAAAAAACACCATATGGAAGATAATCCCAAGAATCTGGAATCGATTCTTCATTTAATTCTTCAAAGTCCAAATTTTTTAACAAGTTTAGCGCGTTATCCGATAATCTTTCTTTATCTACTCCTTCAAATAATATATCTTCAATCTCTTGAAGTTGTTCTATATCTACTCCCTCCAAAATTCCTCTAATTACCCCAAGAGTATTTATAGGAAAAGACAAATCATCAGATCCTCTATTTGTTTCATATAAAATATTTTTATCATATTGGTTTTGATAATAACCATCTATTTCTTCCTCTATGCTTGCAAAGGCTTGACCTTTCAATACTCCTGAGGATGCAGTAAATAGTACACTGAAAGTCAAAACAATACCTAATGGTATGGTATGATACTTCATTATTGGTAAAATATAAAATTAAATATATTTTAAATCAGTTTGGATGCTATTAACTATCATAAACATCGTACAATTTAAGTTGAATAAATTATAATCAAATGTTAGTTTTGTTATTTAGTATGTATAAAATATAGTTATTATATAAAATTATAAAATTATAAAATAGAATTGCTTTTTTTAATTAATAATAGACACTAATTATTAGGTATAGAAAATATAATTGTTAAACGAAAAAGGTTACTAGTTGTTTCCGATAATCCCTTCCAAGTGTAATTGATTCTGCTTCAATCTTTCTATTTCCTTTATGTAGTCTTCGATGATTCTGGACTGCTTCTCATAGGCCTCTTCAATGAATGGGATAGTATCACGCCACTCACTCTAACCACTGTTCAAATATTTTGCTGGTAAAGGCGTCAATTGTATCATGTCTTCCTTTCATCATTACTACTTTTTTATCCAATTCGAGTGACATGGCCCGGGTTGTTTTGTGTACTAGTCTTTTGTTACCATGAAGTCTGCCTATTTTTGTTATTCATCTTCTTCTTCAGTGTCAATTTTATAATATTGGAAATCAGTTTTACCACAATTAAGACACTCGTACTCTACTACAATTGTGTCTTTATCAATTAGTTCTGTATAGCCTACGCTTTCCCATTCATGTTCTGTCAAGTTTAGTGTAGACATTTTGCAATTCTCCTACTGCATTTTATTATTGAATACCTTTTGAACAGCACCAAGAAGGTTATTGCTGGAGTTGTTACTACCTTTGCTAGAGAGACAACCATGAAAGGTAAATAAAATAGTTCTGCTGACATTGTTACCACTTTAGTAGTCGTAGACATCCTCTGTCCAGGACTGTCGCTTGTACTGTTCTGCTTCAATGTCTGCTTTCTCTAGTTCGTTTAGTGTTATGATAGATTCATTCTTGTATTGGTCTGCTATTAACTTGGATATTATGGGAGTAATCATTTCCCACTTCTTGGACTGACAGATTGGTAACTTCTTGTCTATCTGCTGACCAGATTGAGCCTTTTTGCATAAAAACATGCCCAACAGTGTTTACACATTTCTGTCCTATTAGAATTGAAATCAGGATATGAACACCAGCAAGAACTTTTGCTTTCAGAAGACTAAAATACGAATTTTACGTAATAGAATTTATCAGAGTTAGTCTCTGATTCGACATAAGAAGGAGTATCGTCGAAACATTGTCAAAAAACTCTGCCGAGAAGTGCCAACGTTCGACCGCGGCACTCTCGCAGAATCCTATTTTCTTCATTAACTAATTTGTTTGAAACAATTGTTGTTGTTTTATATACATCGTATACGCTATCTACATTATAATTGTATACTTCATATACATTGCATACGATTAAATATAAGTATCATTATAATTATCGGTATATGGAATATACATTATTGTCTTCCTCTATGCGAATAAGTGATGAAACTAAAAGAGAACTTGTCAAAATTGGTGCAGAATTAAGTATTAAAGACGGAACAGAAAGGTCAATGGAAGATGTTGTAAAGCACTTGATAGACGTTTATAAAAAAGCCAAGAAATGATTAAATCATCAACCACTAATTCCAGGCAATGTAATTATGGATGTGGTACTCAAATCTATTGGAATGCTTCCAAAAAAGTATTGGTAGAAGTTGAAACTGGTAACAAACACTTTTGCCAGGCTAGAAAAACCTCTTATACTTTCCCTAAACGCTTTATGGAAAGGTCAAAAACTAAGAGGCCTACATTCACAACAGGAACTGGGAAACCATTGCTAAAGCATTCTAATTCTATCCAAATCCTAAAAGGTTCAGAGCAAGAAGTTACAAAACAGTATGAAAGGTTATCTGATATGGTAGCAGAGTTAGGAGGTAAGATTCATGGTTCTCAATCTCACTACATTAACAATTCAGAATTAAGAGTTATTGTATATTATGAAGTTCATGGTACTGGTGCAGAACAGGGAAGGGAACTGGTAAAATCTAGAGTCAATCAAACTTAATAAAAATCTGATAAAATTATAGTTTCCATAGAATTATTAATTACTACAATAATAATCAGCCCATACCCAGAACGGATTATGGCGTAACCGTTCTATTGAGGTTTGGGATTTGGGCTGAATATGAAAGTTGTTGTTGTATGTATGGTTATTACTTCTTTTGGCTGTTGATACGAGTTTTATTATACTCGCTAAATCTCTAAAAATCAATTCGCTTTTTCAGTTATCGTGTCAACATATTAGAACTTAGTTGTCAACACCTATTCTTCATACGTTGAAGTGATTCGTTAGTTGGTATTTTGCTGCTACGATTTTCACTTCCTTCCCTACTTCCATACTTTGGTTCACACTGCTACTAGAAGCGAATAAAAAAATGTTAAGAGGTTGAATTAGTTCCAGGTATTTCTGGATTTGTAGTCTGATTCATATCATTTTCAACCATTGTTGCATTTCCTGCTTCTGCTGCTTCATCGACATCTATATCGGTAATTATATTTGTTGCCATAGCATTTTGAGAAGGAACCGCTGCAATAACCAACATAGCTGCTGTTGCTACTACTATCAACATTCCAAATATCTTTGGATTACTCAAATCTTCTTTTTGATTGTTTGTCATGTTCAAAGAAAGATCTTACAGTATGTTATATACTTTTATTGTTACCGTCATTTTGCTGCTAGTCTAATTCTATTTCTGATTGAAGTAGTAGTAAAATAGTAGGTAGTAATATCAACCCATACCCAGAACAGCTTCTGGCAAAACTACTCTATGAAGCATCCGGGTCGGGCTGATATATGAGTGATGGTTGTACGTTGGTTGGTTGATAGTGTGCGATATTCCTATTCATTCGCTACGAGATTGTCGGTAACCTATCTCGCAAGATGATTGAATGTCATTATAATTTATTTGAGGTTCTATCAACATGTTAGAACGTGGTGGTCAACTTGATTTTTATTGGTGAATATTCAGAACACCATTGAGAACACGTTAGTTAGTTGATTGAGTTGAATAACCTTAGTATCTTAAAATAGTAGTAATATATTGAATAGAGGCATGCATTCCAAAGTTTTACGTATTGTTGCTATTATAGTCTTGTTGGCTATGGCTGTTATAGGTTTGGTCGTGATAGCAATCGCAGCTCCGGAAGTAGATGGTAAATTGTACATGGACGAGACTGGAGTATACATGGATCAAGACAGTTATGAAGATAGAGTTTTAACCTGTTCAATTATTCAACAGAAAGGAATGGAGCATGAAGGAATGGTTAAGAATGGTCCATAAGTGGATTGTACTTATTATGTTCTTACTGAACAGGGGTTGAAGGATGTCATTAAATGGTTTATTGTTTGATCGCAATTAATTAACTGATTAACTAACTGTTGTACTTACCCACATAGGTTACAATTTCATTTACCCACATAGGTAACACTTCCTAGTTCTGCTAGGAAGTGTATAGGAAATAGATTTACAAACAAAATATAATTTAATTCATGAAAAGGA
>Ga0315534_1000816_pt1 | contig 21842 bp, 11 predicted proteins | sample SalMarSW160240MG_FD_203094 | JGI IMG/M metagenome (GOLD analysis project Ga0315534, IMG submission 203094) | Salt marsh sediment microbial communities from the Plum Island Ecosystem LTER, Massachusetts, United States - Salt Marsh Sediment SW1602-40 ... | reverse complement strand
TATCTCTTGTCGGCCACGTACATCCGGTGGTGCGGATTCGGGGGCGAACCGGCTGCGGCGTCTTCCCGGCGGAAGCTCCTGGGGACTGCAGGCCGGCCCAGCAGCGTGGAAGCGGTTAATTTACGCGCGACGTTCGTGGCCACGAACGCGCGACGAACATCGAAGGGATTCTCCGCCAGGTACCTCTTCCATTCGCCCATCGGTGTCTGGGTTTGCAGAATCCCCTTGACCATGCCCACGTCGGTCAGCATTCCGAGATCACTGGCCCTGCCGATGAAAATGGCTCCCACCATCTGTTCGCCCTTCCAGAACAGGCTGCGGTGGATGAAGCCGCTGGGATTCGTCATCGTCATTGCCTCGGCGGTCCGGTCCGCCCAGGCTCCGAAACTGGCACACTGCAGACCGCAAGCATCGAGCACATTCATCAGCAGGCTGCCGGGGTAGGCGACGTCGTGCCCCGCCATGTTCGCGCCGGCGATTCGACCGTGGTCGACGGCGGTCGGTTGGATGGCATGGATGGCCGGTTGATCCTCGTACAGCGCCGGGCCCTGGGCCACATCGCCTCCCGCATAAATGTGCGAAACACTGGTACGCATGTGATGGTCCACAAGAATGCCGTCGTCCCTGGCAAGGCCGCATTGCTCGGCGAGCTGCGTGTTGGGACGAATACCGGTGGCGGAGATGACGACATCGGCAGCGACCGCTTCTCCGTTGGCCAGATGCACGGTTTTTGCCGACCCCGGCCCGTCCTCGATGGACTGCACCGTCGTGCCGCAATACAGCGAGATGCCCTGGTCGGTCATCCACTGTTGCACGATGCGCGCGGATGACGCGTCGAGCATACGCGGCAGCACGTGCGGTTCGCGTTCCACGACGGCCAGTTCCCAGCCGCGCTTGTGCATGGCACCGAGCATGATAAAGCCAATGAATCCCGCGCCGATCATCACGACCCGCGGACGATCGGCACCCCGTGTCGCGTCCAGCAGTTGCTGGGTGTCGTCGAGTGTCCACAGCGGCTGGACCCGGTCGCCGTCCGCGCCGGGAATCGCCAATTTCACGGGCGACGCTCCGGTGGCCAGCAACAGCGTATCGAAGTCCATCGATTCGTGATTGTCGAGCGTCAGTTTGCGGCCCTTCGGATCGACCGAAGCAGCTCGCCGGCCGATACGCGTTTCGACCCCGATCTGGCCAAATGTCGCCTCATCCGCCGTGTGTGTGTGCGTGCGTGGAAACTGGCCGGACAGCCAGTACGGCAGCGCCATCCGTGAATGGGCCGGCTCGTCACAGATCAGCGTGATGCGCGACGCGCCTTTGTCGATGGACCGAATGGTTTCCGCCGCGTTCAAACCGACGGGTCCTCCCCCGACAATGATGTGATGCTGCCCCATGAACGTGCTCGGCAATAAAATCTTTGGAGGAAACGGTCTGGTGGTCTTTGATTTCCGCGGCGAGTCGGCCGCGTATTCCCGGATGCGGTCCGGCTCAGTAAAGGGACGCGAGCCCCAGTTCGGCGAGTTTCTCCCGGGTCGGTACCCCTTCCTGATCCCAACCACGCTCGCGGTAATAGATCGGAAGCATTGCGTCCAGATCGACCGTGACGCCTTGCGACGGTCCTGACTTGTGTGCTTCGGTAAGCAGCCGCTTGGGAAGCGTATCGTCCTTGCGTGTGAGCCCGGCCTTGAGGTTCCAGAGCCGTTCCAGGTTCCAGGTGCGTTCACCGATGGTGAGCAGTTGTTCCATGGTCAGGGCGTATCCGGTGGCGGCCGAGATGCAAGGCAAAATCGACTCCAGCGTAGCCCCGGACCCGCCCACGAACAGGCACAGTCCGGTGGCATCGTGGGCCGTCGTGCGGTTCTGCTGCTGGGCGACCCAGGGGCTTTTGCCCTCGGGTGTGTGCGGGTCGGCCTCACCGGTCGATTCGATGGCCGGCGTCCATGCCCGCAAGTGGCACGCGCCCCGGTTGCACGTGGCGTATGCAACCCCCATGCCCTGGAAGCCGCGCGGATCGTAGGCGGGAAACTCTTGTCCCTTGCTACCCATGAAAACTTCGGGATGCTTCAGCTTGTCTCCCATCCGCTTGGAACCTTCCGCCAGCTCCTCACCGAACCCTTCCCGGTAAGCGGTGGCTTCAACCATCCTCACAAGCGCCTCGGGCGAGCCGAACCGGAGCGGCACTTCGACGTGCTCGTCGGTCACGACCCCGCGTTCGTACAATTCCATGGCCGCCGCCAGGGTGGCTCCCATGGAGATGGGGTCCATCCCCAGATCGTTGCACAGCCAATGCGCCTTCAGGACGGCATCCAGGTCGCCGACACCGGTATCCGCGCCGAGCGCCCAGGCCGATTCGTATTCGGGACCCTCATAAGCATGGCGCCAGTTGCGGGGATGCATGTTGACCAGGAACTTGTCAGCGTATTCGCCGAGCCGTGTCACGCGCCCGCAGGCAATCGTGCATGCGAAACAGGCTTTGTTGGCAACCAGCCGGTTCTCGCGCACGGAGACGCCATTCAGGTTTTCGTACTCTTCGAACTGACCTTCCTGAAAGTTCCGCGTCGGCAGTCCGCCGAAGGCCTGGGTCATGTCGATGGTGGCGGCGGTCCCGAATTCGCCGAACGACTGCCGTCCCGGGTGGTCTCGCATATCGTGTTCGAGCTTCCAGAAGGAGTCCATAAAAGCCGCCGGATCGGCGACATCGATTCCGCCCGTGCCGCGGACGGCGATGGCTTTCAGGTTCTTCGATCCCATGACGGCGCCCACGCCACTTCGGCCCGCCGCGCGATGCTTGTCGTTCATGATGCACGCGAATCGGACGCGATTCTCACCAGCCGGCCCGATGGCGGCCACGCGCAATTCGGGAATGCCCAATTCTTTCCGCAATCCGTCTTCCGTGTCCCACACGCCTCGGCCCCAATAAGCCGCAGCGTCGCGTACTTCCACACGGTCGTCGTATATCAGCAGGTAGCTGGGCGACGCCGCGCGGCCTTGCACCACCACCAGGTCGTAGCCAGCGAATTTCAGCTCGGGTCCCCAATGGCCTCCCGAATTGGACGTGGTGATGGCGCCGGTGAGCGGACCTTTGGTGACCACCATATAGCGTGCACCGCAGGGCGCGGGCGTGCCGGTGAGCGGTCCGGTCGCGAAGATCAATTCGTTGTCCGGCGAGAACGCATCGACCGCGGGATCCATCTCTTCGTAGAGGTAGCGCACGCCGAGCCCGCGGCCGCCGAGGTATTCGTGGAGCCACGACTCGGGAATGGATTCCACGCGGGAGGTGCCCGTGGTCAGATCGACACGAAGAAGCTTGCCTGTCCAGCCGCCCATAACATTTCTCATTGCTGTTCCGCCGCCTCTATATAACGGTTGTGAACCTTTTCGGCCCAACCGTCGAACCATGGCGCCTGGGAATCACCGGCACCGAATTCGATGGCATCGGTCGGACAGACCGCGGCACAGGCGGGCTGCCCACCACACAGATTGCATTTGGCGGCGTTACCCGACTGGGGCAGCGTAAAAATGGTGCCGAACGGGCAGGCAATCGTGCACAGGTGGCAGCCGATGCAATGCGCGTCGACGACCACTTTCGCGCCGGTGGCGGCATCGATGCCAATGGCATTCACCGGACAGGCATTCATGCACCAGGCCTCGTCGCATTGCAGACACGTGTAGGGAGCGTAGCTCGCCTGTTCGTCAAACACATTCACGCGAATGACGCTCCGCGAGGGCTGGAATGTGCCTGTTTGGACCCACGAACAGGCCAATTCACACTGCATGCATCCCGTGCATTTCTCCGGGACAATCTTTAACATATCCGACATTGCTCAATTCCCATGACGCACACGGCGCGTAACGCGACGTAGTGAGTTGTACCTGTCCGGGACGTACAAGTCAAAAGCCGTTCCCATCGCTCGAAATTTCTTGACAGCCAATGATCGGCCGTCGCATAATGATGGGCCGTTGCCGGTGATGTTTCCCTTCAGAAGCACTTCTGAATAGATCCGTAGGAAAGGGACAGTGTCCCGAAGCGATTGACGACGCCGGTCGCGGAGCACTGGCCGGCGCTGTATCATCGCCATTTCAGGGATTCATTTAGAAGGCCGTACGGAGAACCTCATGAAACGTGTTGACCACCACGTGCCCTCGCGGCGGAAGTTTCTGCGGTGCGGGAGTGTGACAGCCGCCGCGGCGCTGGCCGCGCCGTACATTGTGCCGGCGTCCGCACTGGGCCGCGACGGGAAGGCAGCCCCCAGCGACCGGCTCGTCATGGGGTGCATCGGTACGGGGGGACAAGGCGTCGGGAACATGCGGCGCTTTCTCGGCGAACCCGACGTCCAGGTCGTGGCCGTTTGTGACGTCGACCAGCGGCACCGCGAACGGGCGGCGGCGATCGCCAACGAGCACAATAAGAATCAGGATTGCGCTCAGACCGGCGATTTCCGAGAGATCTGCGCCCGCGACGACATCGACATCGTCACGGTGTGCACGCCGGACCACTGGCACGCGCTGGCCACGATCGCGGCGGTGACATCCGGCAAGGATGTCTACTGCGAAAAACCGCTGGCCAACTCCGTGGGCGAGGGACGAGCTATCTGCCAGGCGGCGAGCCAGAGCAAACGCATCGTGCAGACGGGCAGTCACGAGCGGTCCAATTCCAATGCCCGGTTTGCCTGCGAACTGGTAAGAAACCAGCGGATTGGAGAACTCAAGACCATCAAGGTCAACATGCCGTGCGAACAGCAGCACCACCAAAAAGTCCGCGCCCTCACGACGATGCCTCCCCCCGAGGAAGTGCCGGAAGGATTTGATTACGACATGTGGCTCGGTCACACGGCGTATGTCCCCTACACACCCCTGCGGTGCCATTTCTGGTGGCGTTTCGTTCTGGCCTACGGCGGTGGCGAGATGACCGACCGGGGCGCGCATATCATCGATCTGGCGCAGCTCGGCGCGGGCATGGACCACACCGGACCGGTCCATTTCGAGGCCATGGGGGTCGCTTCAAAGACCAGCCTGTACGACGCATTCTTTGACTATCGCTTCGTCAATACGTACGCCAACGGGGTGAAACTGATCGGCGATACGGCCGGTCCGCGCGGAGTTCGCTTCGAAGGCACCGACGGCTGGGTGTTTATCCATGTGCACGGCGGAAAGCTGGAAACCGAGCCGGCGTCGTTGCTCCAGGAAGAAATCGGCACGGATGATATCCAACTGGGTCGCAGCCCCGGCCACCAGCGCAATTTTGTTGATGCCGTCAAGTCCCGCGGTGAGCCCATGGCTCCGGCGGAAGTTGGTCATCGAACGGCGTCCATCTGCCATCTCAACAACCTGGCCATGGGCCTGGGGCGCGCGTTGACGTGGGATCCCGACACGGAGCAGGTGGCCGACGACGATGATGCGAACCGGCTGTTGACGCCCGACATGCGCGACCCCTGGACGCTTTAAACGCGACTCAGACGTTTCCCCGGGGAGCACGAGACACTTCGCTGAGCGGGTAGGAAGTGCCTGATGCCGTTTGGGCTCCGCAGGCTGATGTCAGTGTTCCCGATCGTGCAAGATGATCTCGGGCATGGCCAACACCGCGCCTTCGGACCGCAGCATCTCCAACTGTTTCAGCGCCCGAAATACGGCGGCGCCGCGCGTCGGGTCCAGGGATCGCAGCAGCGGTAGCGCCCGGTCGATGAGCGTCTCGGCGGGGGCCGCCGCGGAGACGCTGTGGCTCAGCTGGATCGTTCCCTGGTCTTCCTCATCGCCATCCGTCAGTTCGCTGAACAACAACTCCATGAAGTTCTTGGGACGGGGCACCACCTGGACGTCGAACTCTTTCAGCCCGGCCTTGTCGGCCACGTAATCGACGGCCGCATCGAGTCCCCCGATACGATCCACCAGACCCAGTTCCAGGGCCTGACGTCCCGTATAGACGCGGCCCCCGGCCAGCTCGTCGATCGGTTTCTTCAACCGATCTTTGCGAATCTCTGTTACATGGCCCTTGAATACGGCATAGATTTCATTCATCCAGGACTGCAATTTCTGGCGCTGTTCGTCCGTGAATCCTTCGGAGGAGCTCAGCAGCCCCGCATTCTTGCCTCGTATGATCGGAGTCCAGTGGATCCCCCATTGGTTCCACATTTCGGTCGTGGCGAATTTGCCGCCCACGACGCCAATGGAACCGGTGATGGTCGCTCCATCGGCGAAGATCGTGTCCGCGCCGCACGCCACGTAGTAGCCGCCACTGCCCGCCACATCGCCCATGGAAACAGCAAACGGTTTGGCTGCCTTGACACGCCGCGTGGCGTTCAAAATGATTTCACTGGCCACGGCCGAACCGCCGGGAGAGCTTACGCGGAGCACCACGGCCTTGACGTCTTCGTCGCGGGCGACCTTGTCCAGCGCCTTGCGAATGGGCGTGCTGTAGGCAATGCCTTGACTGCCGAACGGGCTTGGTTGTGGGGCACCCGGCATGATCGGTCCGTCGACGTGCACGACGGCAACAACGTCCTTGGACGACTTCTTGGCCTTGGGACCCTGAAACAAGTCGGCCCAAAACTTGAAGACGCCAAACGGTGACGAAAAGTCCAGATCCGACCGTTTCTTGTGACCGTATTTCTTGTCGAACTGGATGTCGTCGCCGTACGCCTTCTTCAGCCGGGCTTCGAACGCCTGCCGATGCTCGACGGCGTCGATAATACCGTTTTTCAGCGCCGATTCCGCCGAATAGAGTCCACCATCAATCCAGTCGCGAACTTTCTCGCTGGCCACACCGCGTCCCTCGGCGATCAACCGGACGTAACTTCCGTACAGTCCATCAAACAGCCAGCTGTACATCCGCGCTGCTGCGTCGCTGGGGTTGTGGCGCATGAACATTTCGGCAGCGCTTTTGTATTCACCGCAAGTAAGAAAATCGGGACGGATCTTCAATTTGTCCAGCATCCCGCGGACGTAGAGTTGTTCGCCGTACAAGCCCGTGATGAAAAGATCCCCCGTGGGAACCACGCTCAGGTGCGATGCCCCCGAACAAAGGACGTAGCTCGACGTAGTCAGCGAGTCCACGTGGACATAGATCTTTTTGCCGGCCTGCTTCACCTCATCCATGGCCTGACGGAATTCCTCGATCTGCGCCGGACCCATCATCGGTTGCGAGACCAGCAACACCACGGCTTTCACACGGTCGTCATCTTTGGTCTTCTTCAAGCGGGCAATGAGTTGTCGCATGGTCGTACGCTGGGACGAACCAAGAAACAGATCTTCCGCCGCGGGCGACTCGCCGACCGGGCCGTTTAATGAGAAGACGGCGACCACGGACTTCGTGCTCGGAACGGTTTTCTTGGCTGCTGTTTTGTCTGTCTTCGCGACGGCCGACCCTGCCAACGACAAAGTGGCGCAGATGGCCATTGTGCACGCAATCCGCATAGCCTGATTCATGGCGAACACTCCTGCTTTTCAAAATGGCGAAATAGTAACGGACTGCCAGCAAGCGCCTGCGTGGTGTTTTGGCGCGGATGGAATACGAGAGCGCGGTCCCGGACACTGTACAGCCCGTCCGCTCAATTATAGCAATTCGTTTTGCAGCGCGAGATCTTGGCGGTAGGGCGAAATGCCCGAAGGGCTAAATAAAGCGGACCGGCGCCTCCAGTCGCGGCAGTGGATGGGGGGTTGCTGCCGACGGCTATCGGGGCTCGTCGCGTGGAAGCAGTTCGACGTGGTTACCGGGCTACGCCCGGCCTTGCGCCCGCCAGATCGGATTGTTGCGTCGCCAGCTCCCGGCGATGCCGACAAGCCCCGCGGCCAGGACCAGGGTCCACGTTGCGGGTTCCGGTACGCCGCGGGCCGGCTGCGCGTGAAGGCCTGCTCCGCCGCCGGTCAGGATGGTCACCAGTCCTTGGATGTCGTCGAAATCCACGTCACCGTCGCCGTCGGTGTCGCCTTTCAGATCTGGCGGTACGCCAAAAGTGGCCTCGTACTGGTCGGGATTGGCCAAAGAAAGAACGAAATCGTCGATGTCGTCGAAGTCGATGTCGCCGTCGCAGTCCATATCGCCCAACAAATCCGTCTGGCCGACCGTCACGAACTGCGTGCCGTTGATGTCTTCGAAATTAACATGCGTCAACGTGCCCATGCCGTCAGCCGCCAGGTCACCGAAGCCCACGGGCAGGCCGCCCGAGACCTGGTTGGAAAGGTATTCGTGGCTGCCGTTGTTGATGAACGTCGAAATCTTGATGTCACCGCTGGGATAGCCGATCGATTTCAACGGAATCGACCATTCGATGCCCGTCGGCACGGCCGCCGCCGCGACCTGATCCGCCGCATCGCCGGTTGACGATCCCGCAATCCCCGCGATGTTGCTGTTATCAATCGTTACCCGCAGACCGATCTCAGTGTTGTCCGTTGCGCGTTCGATATAGAAGTTTTCGAACGGATTCGTGTTGGGATCGGCTGAAAACTGGTCGATCAGAACGCCACCGGCGACCTGAGCCTCATGATTGCCGCCCACGGCGCCCCACTGCGACGAAGGGTCCGGGGGCAGTGGACCGGGGATCGGTTGGGCCGTGTTGAGTCTTTGAAGCGGGCTGAAGTGGGCCGTAAACGCCCAGCTCTGGTTTTCGTCGCCCGTGGTTTGTTCGGTTTCGAGTCCGTTAGCAAAGGTCATAAAATAATCGGCCTCGAATCCGGAGTCGAACGTCAAACCGGTCAGGTGCTGGATCGCTCCTTCGCCGTCGTTCGGCGCGCCGCAGCAGAACCCGTCAACCTCCGGAAACTGATCATTCAACGGATCGCTGGGCATCACGTTGAAACCACCGTCGATCGAGTCAACGAACAGATCCCATTTATTGAAATTGTCTTCCAGATTGCCGGTCATCAATACGTACAACCTGCCGCCAGTCACCGTGGCGTAGATGGCATCCATCTCGGAGCCACCATCGAGCGGGTTCGGATCGGCGCCGGCCGTTTTCGGGTCCGGATCGTTCGTGTCGCCGAAACTCGTCTGGATGGGCTGAACGAAGAGCGGTGCCCCGTACAGTGCTTCGTCGCCTACGATCGTGCCGTTGACCAGCGGTCGGGGATGGGCGGCGAAAACCAGGCCGGGGAGCGCTACCAGCACGGCGGTGGCCAACAGAGACCTCATACCAACTCCTCCATATCCTCGAGAAAAAACGAGATTGAGTGGCTTCTCATGGGTGCCGAACCATTGCACGACGATGCGTCCTGAAGGACAGGCAGGTGCCTGGGAAAGACACCGTGACGTAAGGTTAGTCGCGCGGGTTCTGAAATTAGTATTAATTTCCGGCAATTATTGGCGGCAGCGACGAAAATGAACCCAGGTTTCGCTTCCAACGGCCCGTTCGCCGGGCGTCCGTCGGTTGCCCGGGCTCCATTGCGGCGTCTTGAAGAGACCCGATCCGGATCCACTTCCAGGCACGCAACGCCTGTTCAGTACCGATCGGCTGCCCCGCCGCCACGGTCACTGGCCTTGCCCGCAATGCCTCCACGATACCTCAGCGTTCCGACAACCGCCAACGTTTTCCGGTTGGGGGGAGCATACCTCACCCGGCGGGGTGAAACGTCATGGGCCGCAGCGCCCGGGCCCCGCGCTGATGGCTGCCAGAGCGGCCAAGCCGGCCAGCAGCAGTTCGGCAGCGGCCGGTTCGGGGACCGAAACGTCGCGGCCGAGCTGCGCCGGGCTGAGCTGTGCGATGAAGTCGTCGATGTCGTCGAAGTCGAAATCGCCGTCCTTGTCCGCATCCCCGTGCAGCGCGGGCGGAACGCCGTATTCGGCCAAATAGCCGTCCGCGTCCGTCAGGCCCACAACAAAGTCGTCGATGTCGTCGAAGTCGACGTCCCGATCCCGATCCATGTCTCCCAGCAGAGAGAGATTCCGCATCAACAAATCCAGGTCATCCTGGTCGACGATTCCGCTACCGTCCAGATCGCCGCCGCCCCATCCCAGGCCCGGCTGGCCCAGGTTGGCCACGAGACGATCCCGGTCGATGGCGTCGACGAACCCGTCCAGATCGAGGTCTCCGAATTCGGTCCGCAGAATGAGTTTGACGAGTGTTTCGACATCGGCGTCGTCGGTCGTGCCGTCGACATCCAAGTCGAACAGCCAGTCGCTGCTGCCGGCGTGGGCGTAAAGCGTGTCGATGTCCGCCGCGTTGGTACCCGCGATCTGGTCGACGTTTCCGCGACGTAGCAGCACGGCGTCCAGTTCCAAAATTGTGGCTCCGCCCGCCCCGGCAACCGTCAACACGGTGTCCAGTTGAAACAGATCGCGGTTGTCGATCAAACCATCGGAGTTGATGTCCGCCGCCGGGTTGAACTGCGCGTTTTGGCTGTACAGGACGTCTTCGAACGAGCCGTTGCCCAGGCCCCCGACATCCGTCGCTTCGAACGCACCGCTGAAGTCGAGGTCGCCGAGTCCCGCTCCGATGGCCGTTTCGGCAGCCAGTCCCGAAAATCGCTGGATGTTAAAACTGCCGGTGGGTTCGAAAGTCACCACCGTGGCTGCGTGATTGCCGGTCGGTACGCCGAAGAATCCAAAAATCCACTGATCACGATCGTACGGACCGGCGTTGCCTTGTCCGCCTTGGGCCAACTGATAGATCTGGTTCTCCGTGAGGGCCGCTGGCAGATTGAGGAACATGTGCATGTTGTCGGCGGTGCCGTCCGTGGACCGGGCGATCAGGTCCCGGTTTTCGGGCTCATCCGGCTCATTGGCAAACGGTGCGAAGCTCACGATCTCGGATTCAGGTGGCAGCCGATCGACATAGAAAGCCTCTCGAAAATCGGTGAAAACAGCGGGCCCGCCGTCGCCGGCCGTCAAGGGGTCGCCGTCGGTGAACGTTTGTGGATTGCGGTGGCGAAACCCGCGAACCGTGAGGAAGTGGGTGCCCTCGGCCAGCGCCGCGGCGTCGATCTCCTGCTGGAAGAATCCTTTGCCGTCGGGTTGAAAAAATCCCGGTGAATGCACGTCTTCGAAGGCTTCGAAGCCGTATTGCACCGACCCGGGCTGCACGTTGTCGACTCCGGGAGCATCGTTCACATCGATACCGCCGTCGATTCTCAGCAGTGCCTGATCTCCGTCCGCGTGGCGGTCGCGGTGCGTGCCGAGCAGATGAACGGCTTGGGTCTCCAGTCGAACGTGGAACGTCTCATCCGTAACCACGGTAATGTCGTTCAGACGCGTGATGCCGTTGGTGGCCTCCGTGGGCATGCCGCCGGGCAGGACCGTCGTCAGGTCCGCCCCCGCGGCGTTGGTAAGCCGTAGCTGGCCCTGCGGGCCCGAGACGCCGTAGATCAAATATCCTTTATTGTGTACCGCGCCGTCCTGACCGGGCGCACCGTTGCGGGGAACCCGCAGATCGACCGATCGGTCGGGCTTGACGACCAGCAGCGAGGGAAAATCATCCAACGGATCGAACACGGTATCCTCCGCATTGCCCGTCAGCTCGATGAGCGGTGTGCCCGGCTCGAAGGATGTTTGCACCGTGCGGCTATCGAACCCCCCATCGAGCCTGTTGCTTAATACGACCAGCGCGGACTTTTGGCGTTCGAAGATGAGCATTTCTTTCTCATCTGCCGCATCGGTGCGGTCCAGATAATTTCCGCGTCCGTGTGTGTTTCTCACTTCCACCAATCGCGTGATCGTATCGCCGAACAAGCCGCCCAGCGCGTCGCCGCGGCCCTGTTTGGGAAAGTCCCGCTCGTCGCCGAACTCGAGCGCGTTCATGTACACGATGGCGTTGCCGGGCCTCATCATCGTGTAGGCATAGCCCACATTGTCCAGGTGCGGGCCGAAGTCGTCATGGCTCTGCACGAAAGACACGCCCTGGCTGCCGTTATTGGCCAGGCCGTCGAGGTGCACGTCCTGGCTGGCGTTTTTGATATTGCGCCAATCGTTGGCCAAACCGTTGTCGGTCAGGTTGTCTCGCAGGGCAGCGTACAGCGGGAAGTCCAGCGCGTCGCGATTGCCGCCGAGCTGCGACAGGTCGGACGGATTGATGTCTTTGCGAATGAAATTTTGGATGGCTTCGAAACTGTCGAAACCCGTCTCCGAAAACGCAAAGACATGCTGCACCGAACCGTCCAGCAGCGGTTGCTTTTTTGACAGGAACAGCCCCTGGTCGATGAAGTCCAGAACCCAGGTGGGCATGTGCCGCACGGCATCGAAGCGAAAGCCGTCGACGCCGATTTCCTGGACCATCCACCGTGCGTGCCGCATCAACAGTCCGGTGGCGTTTTCCGGCACGGCATCGCCGGCCAGCGGTTCGGCCGCATCGAAGTCAAAAAGCGTGACGTTGGCGTTCATGCGGGGATCGAAGACCACGGTGCCCCCCTGATCGCGGTCGGGATAAAGACGCGCGTTGCCCGGATCGGGCTGATCATGGAATGTCCCCGCGGGAATGTTGTTGGGATCGGGGCCGACCGGATGGCGGATGAAAAGGTGGTTTTTCTCCTGGGCGATGTCGATCAGGCCCGCCAGCCGAGAATTCAAGTCACCGCCTTCAAACGCGCCGTGAAAATCGCCGTCGGTATCCCCGTTGCCCTGCGGATCATCTTCGGCGTCGAGCGTGACCACGAATCCTGGATAGTCGCCGGCCTCAACAAATCCCGGCGTACTCTGATCCCGGAAACCATTGTGGTTCAGGACCATGTCGATGTGGACGCGAACGCCGGCTTGGTGTGCCGTGTGGACGAGCGTTTTTAAGCCGGTCTTCGTGCCGTACAGGGTTTCCGCACGAGGCGCACCCAGATCGAAGCGGTCGAATACGTCGTAGCCGACGGACAGTCCGCCCGAATCGGCCTTGCCGGGCGGCGGCAGCCACATCGCCCCATAGCCGGCGCGAAAGATGTCCACCATCCGGTCTTCGACGGTCTGCCAGCGGGCTTCGAAAAGCTGGAGGATGGCGGGCGAGGAGACATCTTCCGCCAGGACGTGTGCGACGGGCCAAGCAATGTAGCCGCTGAGAACCAGCAGCCCCCACCCCGTGAAAACACCGATGCCGCCTGGGGCGGGCAGCCCGGAGTAGCATCGTCGAATCAACGTGTTGCCAGGCGTCAATACATTCAGCCCTCAACATTCGGCCCTCACACCATCGTGGGGGTAGAACTGCGTGTTTCTCCCAATGACCGCGCGGCGGGACCTGCGATCGCCGTCGCATCGCCGAATGCGGTCGGCGTGGACGACGCTATTTCAATTTAATCCAAGGTCAAAAAAACTCGCGCACGTGCTCGATTGCCATCCAGCCCGTACGCGAGTTTCAACGCAGCAATCAGCCGGTCCGTTCTCCTAGGCCCATCGCCGGCGCAAACCGAGAACCGTTGCGGCGGCGATGCAGGCCAACACCAGTGTCGCCGGCTCTGGAATCGCGTCATGCGATATAACGAAGAACTGGTCGCCCGCGAGCGAGCTGAAGTCGACGCTCGCTGCCGGCGATCCGAGGTTGCCCGTTCCGACGGGAAGCCCGCCCAACGTCTGGTTCGACAGGAAGTCATGATTGTCGTTGTTCTGCAACAACATGACTTTGAACGGACCGCTAGGACTGCCAATGTCGGCCAGGTCGATCGACAATTCCAATCCCGTCTTGACGGCTTTGGCCGCATCCTGGTCGGCGGCAACGCCGGTGTTGCCGCCGATGCCGGCCACGTTGCTGTTGTTGTAACCGACTTCGATCGGACTTGCATTGACGGTGCCGGTGCCCGTTGCCCCACTTCCTTCCTGCGCATCACCGAAGATGCTGAAGTAGGCGTCGAAGTTCGCCGTCCCCAGCTCGGCGATGTCCACGTCGAACTTGTTTGTGGAACCGTCAAACCCCCGGCGGGAAATCAGATGGTATTCCGGCGTAAACGCAGCATCGAAGGTCATTCCCGCCATGACGCCCGCGCCGTCGTTTCCGGGATTGGCCGGAAACACGTTCGAACCGCCGTCCACGGAATCGATGAAGATTTCAACCTTGTTGAAATTTCCTTCGACATTCCCCGTGAACAGAAGATGCAGCCGGTTGCCGATGATGGCACAGTACGCGGCATTCCATTCGCTAAGGTTGTCCCCGAACCCCGTCTCAATAGTCTGGACGGATGCCGGCGCGCCGTAGGCATTCCCCTCGCCGGCGCGTGTGCCGTCGACGTCGATCCCCGCCGCGGCAGGCCAGGCCATCAGGCCCAGCAGCAAAATGGGTAACACTGGTTTCATGAGCTTCCTCCTCGCGCTAAAAAATGACCAAATCCAGGATTGCTATCGGTACGCCACGACACTTGCATCACCTTTTCGAATTCGCATGGCGTCCGGCGCTGCCCGAGGATGAACAACCAAGCCACGAGGCAGGGCAATCCCCTGAACGCGACGCGGACAGTCACCACGCTCTGAACATGTTGAACCCGACGTAGCTTCGCTGGCGCCAATCACCCGCCGATCGCCAAGATGGGTACCTGACTCGCAGCACGACGCCGTCGAACCTGCCGCCGATTCATGATCGCAGACTCCTCTCCTCTTCTCAAGAACTTTTATAAATATCTTTGCTTTAATTCTCTCGAGATGCTCCTTTCGTCGCCCGCGGTGACGGGTAAGGCCACCCGAACGGGCTGGTACGAAGGGCGTCCTGCCGTAGGATGACCCGCGTCGCCGACCGGCCGAGGCGCGTCCGCTTGTCGAGGCCATCGTAGGGGGGGGGTTGCCAGTAACGGCTTCAAGACTCGTTCCAATCTGTATCCGGTCAACTTCGTGCGTCTTGGAGCCGTTAAAGTTGCCCATGCCGATTCGGTCAAAGGCAAAATTGCCTCGAAGCGAGGCGTCGATTGTGGCCCGGCTTTCGTCGGTCAGCGATAGGCAATTGCGGTACACGTCCACGGTGTCCTGGTTGTCCTGTCCGAAGGTGAACCGGACCACAAACAAATTGACGCCGGTATTTTCTGCACCGACCGACTCGAACATCGACTGGCCGTAACCGTTGTAGCGGGAGCTGACCCCGTACCCTGTTCCATCTGCCCCGTTGCCGATACACAGGACCCGGTTGGCATTGCCGTCGCCGCGGTGAACTTCCAGGCCGTAGAACACATCGTCCACGGCACTGGTCCGCTGAAGAAAGCTCAGATAGACCGTGGATCCGTCCTTACCGATCAGCCGCACGCCGTCCTGGTTTTCGACCATGCCGGCCAGGTCGAACACGCCGCCGACCGACGTGTCCAACGTCCGCCGAATGCGGTTGCGCTGGCCTTTCTGCACGGCCCGATTTCCGCCGGCGGACACTTCTTCGAAAGTCAGACTGCCGGCCGCGATACCGTTTGATCCCGGGCGGCCGTCCGACGCGATGTCGAACCAGGCGCCGCTCCAGCCAAAGCTGCCATTGCGCCCTGAGAGCGGGCCCGTGGAATAGAAGAATCCTTCGCAAGCCAGCAAACCTCTCCGCGGACCGTCGGGCGTGGGCAAATTGCGTACGAACCCGCGCGCATTTGCTGCCAGATGCGTGACCTCGGAACGCGCCATGTCCAGTCGCGCGCCCTGCTCCGAATGGAGATATAATGTCCGAATGGACTTGCCGGCGTCATCCAGAATGTGACTCCGAACCTTGCCGTTGAACACGTGCACTTCGGTGCTTCGCTGCGGGTCCGTCAGGACGCCAAATTCCGTACCCAAGTCGACGACCTTCAATCGCGACGTTTCGACGGTGAAACCCTCGGCACCGAGTGGAACGGTGGCGGCGAGTCGTCCCGTTTGAAGAGAGGCATTTGTCTGCGACTGTACGACAACCGCCGCGGGACCTTCCAATACCACAACCGCACCGTCGTCGAATGTAATTTCTGCCAGCCCTTTGCGTAGAGTGAGCCGCTGGCCGGCGTGCAGCGGCGAATCGTACCCGACGCGCGACGTCGCATCCCACAGACAGTTTCTGGTTCCGGTAATGCGGGCGACGATCCGTCCGGCCTCAGTCGAACCGGCGGGCGCTTCCGCCCCCGGGCGTGCGCCGGGAGCCAGGGGAGGCGTGAACCACCACGTTGTCGCTGCCCATCCCAAAACAGCTGCCATCACCAGCCCGCCCAGCAGGGCCGACCCCGGCACGCCAAACGCGGGCCCCGCCAGTCCGCCAGCCGACGGCGGCGGTGCCGTGACATGATTCGCCGCGGGCAGCGGCGGCGCGGTGCTGTCCAAAACCTCCGTCCCCGGCGCGACGCCATCCGGCGCCTGACAGATCCAATTTAATTCCGAATGGAGGATCATGTAATCGGCAAACATCCGACGCGCAGCCCGGCTCTGCTCGAGAAGCTCTCTCAGCCGTTCGCTTTCCGATGGGATGAGCGCTTCATTGCAGGCCCGGCCCAGCAGCAAGAAGAGTTCGTCGGTTGAGAATGGTTTGTCGTTCACGACCATCCCTCGGAAGTCAGCGTGCGATCGATACATTCGTGGAGGGTTCTGCGAATGCGGTTCAACGCCTTGTAGACCGTATTGACGGGACGGCCCAATTCACGTGCCGCGCATTTGAATGTGACGTTCTTGCTTCCGTAACAGGCGCGCACGAGCAGTCGGTCACGGTCGGGAAGTTTTTTTAGGCAGCGCGACAAAGCCTGTTGGCGCGCTTCGAACAGGTCAAACGTAACCCGGTCTACTGTTTCGCTGGCCAGAGATTCCAGTGCTTCTTCACTCATCAGCGTCACGGCTCGTCTTCTCTGTCGCCGGAACCTGTGGACCTGATGATTGGCAATCACGCTGACCCATCGCACGAAGTCGGTGTTCAGGTCAAATTTCTCGTATTCCCGCCACAAGACAACGCATACTTCCTGAAACACTTCCTCGGCGTGCACGGGATTGGCCAGCAGAGTCATCAGGTAGGCGTACAGCCACCGCTGGTGTTTGGCGAAGAGGCGTGCGAACGCATCGCGACGCTTGGCGGTGGAAAGAGTCGGCGGAAACTTGGTCATCGGATTCATGATACCACCCCGTTATCGAGGTAAGGCGCTTGGCGGCGGGAATTGGTATCGGGAAACGGGGGGAAGACGGAGGAAGGCGTGGTTCGCGCCGCGCGCTCCCGGGGCGACTCGTGGAGGAAGCCCGCTTGGCAGTGCCCGGGAGCCACGGCCGTAGCGAGCGATTGCGACGGATCTAAATCGTTGAACGTCAAGAACTTGGCCAGTACGATAGACCTAGCCAGCGGCAACCCCACTCGGCCGGCATGGCATGTCCCCCAGCTCCGAAACGGTTTTATGCTCTTTTTCCGCCCATCGAATGGCGACCGGACTGCCGAGGACCGCGAGGCCAAGCGCCGGGCGGCGGGTGCCGTTTCGCGCCGCGGTGCGGTGCGGGTTTGGGCCCTGCTGTTGCTGATGGTATTTGTGGGACTGTCCGTCGCTGCGGTTCTGCTCGTCTCAGGCAGGGACCCCAGGGACCGGGTCACACCCAGCGGCACCGACGCGACACGGACTCCACCGCGGGACAGTGAACCGAGGCCGGCTTCACTCGTCGCGCACAAGCCGTCGCGTCGGCTGGCAGGTATCCTTGCACGCCGCCATCCCGCCGCCGACGACTGGAACACCGAAGTCCTCTGGAAATCCGCCAACGATCAGCTGAAGGAATTGGCAAAACGCTTCGGCCACGGATTCGGTGTGGACTCCCAATCGCTCACGGACATGGCATCGGATGAATTTGCCTGCGGCGCGCTGCGTCCCCCGCAGCTAGTCACGATCTTCGACGACGGCGATCTGTCCGTGACGCGTGCCCGCCCTTCGGATGGTCGACCGGCGAACGACCCGGCGGCGCATACTGGTCTGTCCGGACTGGTCCACGCGATGCGGCAGATGCTGGAGCCCATGGCGGAATCGGGCGACGTCCACATGAAGTTCAAAATTGTTCAAGTGGAACGATCCGACGACAAAGTAAAAACGCAAGCCTACTTTCTGGCGGATGGACGGGGCCCTTCCGGGATCGTGCAGCAGAACGCTGTGTGGGACATCGCCTGGGATACTAGCCGTTCGGATCGGCCGCTACGGATCAGAGCGATCCGGGTGAGCGCGTTTGAAGAGGTCACTCGCCGCGCCGCGGCGAGCCCGCTGCTGGTCGATTGCACCGGTGCCGTGCTGGGCGCCAATCCTTCTTTTCGCCAGCAGCTCATGAAAGGGACCAATACGTGGCGGGCCCGCCTGCAACAGACGCTGGGCGTGGACGTGCTTGGTCATCAGGGCATGGCCCTGGGCGACGTGAACGGCGACGCGCTGGAGGACCTCTACATCTGTCAGCCCGGGGGCGTTCCCAACCGGCTTTACGTGCAGCGTCCCGACGGGACCGCCGTGGACCGATCCGCCGAAGCCGGTGTCGATATCCTCGATCGTTCCCGCAGCGCGCTGTGGGTCGACCTGGACAACGATGGCGATCAGGACTTGGTCATCGCCACGGATGCCTCGCTGCTGGTCATGGCCAACGACGGCACGGCCATGTTCAGCGATGCAGCGGTCGTCGAAACCGGCACATCGACCTCTCTATCAGCGGCGGATTATGACGCCGACGGCGATCTTGACCTCTACGTCTGCGGTTATTCGGCGCCCACCGGTGCCGAGAACGCGCCGGTGCCGTATCACGACGCCAACAACGGCCACCGCAATCATTTATTGCGCAATGATGGAGAATGGAAATTCGTCGATGTGACCGCCGCAACGGGAATGGACGAACACAACCGCCGCTATTCGTTTGCTGCCTCCTGGGATGATTTCGACAATGACGGCGATTTGGATCTGTATGTGGCCAATGATTTCGGACGAAACAACCTGTACCGCAATGACAGCGGCCGGTTTCGGGACATCGCGGCCGAGGCGGGCGTAGAGGACATTTCGGCGGGGATGGGCGTGTCGTGGGGCGACTTCAACCGTGACGGTTGGATGGACATCTATGTCAGCAACATGTTTTCATCGGCCGGCAATCGGGTCGCGTACCAGCGCCGGTTTCGTCCCCGGGACGACGATTCCACTCGCCGCATGTTTCAGCGCCATGCGCGAGGCAACACGCTGTTTGAAAACACCGGCAACGGTACCTTCCGAGACGTCAGCGAACCGGCCAAAGTCACCATGGGACGCTGGGCGTGGGGATCATTGTTTGCGGACATCAACAACGACGGCCTCGAGGATATTCTCGTCACAAACGGACTCGCGACCAATGAAGACACGGACGACTTGTGAAGTTTCTACTGGCGGCAGGTCGTGTCGCATTCACCGATCGATAGACGACAGGCCGTCCCTGACGCCTACCAGGCTGGCTGGGACGCGCTGTTCGAAATGCTCAATGCCGGAGGCTCGCTCAGTGGACGAGAGCGCAACTGCTGTTACCTGAACCTGGGCCAAACACCCTTCGCGGACGTGTCGGCGGTTTCCGGAATCGATTTTCCCGACGACGGGCGGGCGCTGGGCATTGTGGACTGGGACATGGATGGCAAGCTGGACATCTGGCTCGCCAACCGCACCGCTCCCCGTGTCCGGCTGCTGCGCAACACATCACGGGTCAAATACCGTCATCTGGCTCTGCGACTGGAAGGAACGACCTGCAACCGCGACGGAATCGGGACGCGAGTCACCGTGTACGACGCGGGAAACCGGCGCCCGCTCGGAATCAGGACATTGCGCGCCGGTGAAGGGTACCTCGCTCAGTCGAGCAAGTGGCTTCACTTCGGATTGGGCGATGCCAAGCAAATCGGCAAAGTGGTCGTCCGCTGGCCCGACGGGACGCGACAGGAATTGATGGGGTTGGAGACCAACCGCCGCTACCGTCTCGTGCAGGGCAATCCAGCGCCGGCTCCGTGGGAGCGGCAAGGCGTGGTCGGGCCGCTCGAGCCCACCCGCCTCGACAGGCCGCGTCCCTCCGAAAAGGCGCGTATTGTGCTGGCAGCCCGCGTCCCGTTGCCCGATCTTCCGCACGGCCGGTTTGACGGCGAGGCGCGAGACCTCATCGAAGACGGACCCAAGTTGCTGAATCTATGGGCCAGTTGGTGCGAGCCGTGTGTGCGTGAGCTGTCGGGACTGATCCGCGTTCAAGCCACCTTGCGCGACCGCGGTGTGGACGTGATTGCCTTGAGCGTCGACGCCGCCCAAGACCGACCTGCCGCGACCCGGCTGCTGGACCGGTTGGAGTGGCCGTTTGAATCGGCATTCGCTTCCCCCGAGTTGATCGAAGTGTTGGATGTGGTGCAGCGCAGCCTGTTGAGTCGCAAGGCCCCGATGCCGGTGCCTACCAGTTTTCTCATCGATCAGGCCGGCCGGGTGGCAGTCATCTACAAGGGGCCCGTCTCGCCCAACGTGTTGCTGTCGGACGTAACGCGACTTTCCCACGACGACGCGCAAATCCTCCGTGAAGCGTTGCCGTTTCCCGGCCGATGGCATCGCGTGCCCGCTGCCGGCGGCGACAGTGAGCTTGCTCTTGGCGATGCGTTCGTGAGCGCGGGATTCCCAGAGATTGGGCGGCAATATTTTTCCCGACTGACGGCCGCCATAGGATCAGTCCATCCAGGAAAGACGAGCCCTGCGGGACGCCGTCTCCTTGCGGGCAGCCTGGTCAATTTGGGGGCCGCGCTGGCCGAACGCGGCGACTATCGCGGTGCGATCGAAGCGCTTCGCGAGGCGCTAACGCTTGATCCCAAGTTCGCCAAAGCCCATTACAACCTGGGTATCGCACTCGAACACGTCGGCGACGACCACGAAGCGATGCCCCATTATCGCCTGGCTCTGGACTCCGACCCCGAGTATGCCGAAGCGCATTTCAATTTGGGACACGCCTCCCTGCGGCAGGGACGTTTGGCGGAGGCCGAACGGCATTTTCGCGAAGCAGTTCGCATTCGTCCCATGCTGGCCGAGGCCCATGAGAACCTCGGCAACCTCGCGCTGCGGCACGGCCATCTTCAACAAGCGGCGGAGCATTTCGGTCACCTCGTCCAACTCCAGCCGGACCGCGCGGAATCCCATTACAAACTCGGCACGGCGCTATTGCAAGTCGGTCGGAAGGATGAGGCCATCGGGCATTTGGAGCGAGTCGTGCAATTGAATCCGAAAATGCCCCAGGCGCACACGAACCTCGCTGCCGCGCTGATGTCGGCCGGCCGTGAGGAGGACGCCGTACCGCACCTGGAGCGCGCCGTGCGCCTCGAGCCCGCTTCGGCCCGAAGCCATTACAATCTGGGCGCGGCCTTGGGCCAACTGGGACGCACCGCGGAAGCCCTTCAGCAGTTCCAGCGCGCCGTGGAACTGGAGCCGGATTACGTGGCACCGCTTGCCGCCATGGCAAAGCTGCTGGTCAACGCCGGCACCGGGATCGGCTCGGACCGTCAGCGCGCCGTGGAGGTGGCCGAGCGGGCCGCGCAGGCCACGCATTATCGCAGCCCCGACTTGTTGGAAACACTGGCCCTGGCCTACGCAGGCGCGGAGCGCATGGCCGACGCCCGTCGGACGGCGGCCAAAGCCGTTCGGCTGGCAACCGAATCGGGCGATCGCGACCTTGCCGAACGCCTCCGCGAACTGCTCGAAACGCAGTGGATGCAATAGGCGATGTCTCAAAACGGTCTGGAGTGCGTTTTACAGATTTACGTTGCGTCTGCTCAACCCCGGGCTCTGCCCGGGAATGAACAAACAAGCGATTCGACGCGGCAAGTTCGTTTTCATGCATCTCCGCGCTTCAGTGGCCCCGTGGGAAATCACTTCATGCAACGAACATCCGCTCGATGGCGGTGACGCCGCGCGGCATCTATTCCTTCACGCTTCCCAGGGTCAGCCCGGAAACCAGATAGCGGCTGAGCAGCAGAAAGATCGCGACCACCGGCGGCCTCGCCAGAATTGCCGAGGCCGCATACAAACCCCATTGCGTCGTCATGCTGGCCTGAAAGCTCTTGAGA
>Ga0315534_1000814_pt1 | contig 21858 bp, 22 predicted proteins | sample SalMarSW160240MG_FD_203094 | JGI IMG/M metagenome (GOLD analysis project Ga0315534, IMG submission 203094) | Salt marsh sediment microbial communities from the Plum Island Ecosystem LTER, Massachusetts, United States - Salt Marsh Sediment SW1602-40 ... | reverse complement strand
ACGAACCTCGCGACATGGTTATTGCTTGTATTGCAGCGCGCACGCGATCCGGCGTCGCCGGCACACGGCGGATGCGGGCGCCGGTCGCGTCAAAGATCGCATTGAGGATCGCCGGCGCGGTCGGGATTAAGGCCTGCTCGCCGACGCCCTTCGCGCCGAACGGGCCGATCGGCGAGGCGTCCTCGATCAGGATCGATTCGACGGGGGGCACATCGCCCGCCGTGGGGATAAGATAATCGTGCAGGTTCTCCGTGCGCGTGGGGAAGAACTCCTCCATCAGCGCGAGCCCGAGCCCTTGCGCCGCGCCACCCTCGATCTGGCCTTCGACCAGCGTCGGGTTGATCGCACGCCCGACGTCATGAGCCGCCGTGATCTTCAGCGCCCGAACCGTGCCGAGCGTGAGATCGACCTCGACCTCAGCCATGTGCGCGCCGAACCCATAGACCGCGTAGGGATCACCCTGACCGTCGGCATCGAGCGGGCTCACCGGCGGGTCGAAGGTCGCTTCGGCCGAAAACGCGTAGCCGCGCGCGTCGGTCGATAGCGTCGCCAAATCGATGGAGCGTACCGTTTCGCCCTCGACCACTTTGATGGAGCCGGGGGCGAATTCGATCTCCGCGGCAGGCCCGGCATTTGCAAGCCTGAGAATCTCGGCCCGCAAGCGCTCGCCGGCAAGCTGCGCCGCTTTGCCGGTGACGAAGGTTTGCCGCGAGGCGGAGGTCTTGCCGCAGTCCGGGGTAAGGTCGGTATCCGCCGAAACGAGATCGAAAGCCGATAGTGGCGCGCCGACCGCATCCGCGGTGATTTGGGTGACCACGGTGTTCGATCCCTGACCGATATCGACAGCGCCCTGATGCAGCGACAGGCGGCCGTCCGGCTTCACGCCGACCAGGATGGTCGATGGATTGGGGAGCGAGGTGTTGCCGCATCCATACCACATGCCCGCGACCCCGACGCCGCGGCGGCGCGGGCCGGACGCGCTTTCATTGAATTCGGCAGCATCCGCCCGCGCCCGACGCCAATGCGGGCGCAGCGATTCCAGACAAGCGCGGATGCCGACGCCGGCGCCCAGCACCTGGCCGGTCACGGTCGGCTGGTCGGCAAGAAGCGCGTTGTCGATGCGGAACTCGAGCCGATCGATTCCGAGCTTGTCCGCAAGTTCGTCATAGAGCTGTTCGACGGCGATAGTCGCCTGCGGCACGCCGAAGCCGCGGAATGCACCGGCCGGCACGTGATGAGTGTGCACGGCGCGCGTGAGCGCGCGGTAACTCGGCACGTAATAAGGACCCGAGGCGTGGACAGGGACGCGGTTTGCGACCGTCGGCCCCCACGATGCGTAGGCCCCGGTATTGAAGTCGGCGGAGACGTCGAGCGCGATGATCTTGCCGTCGCGGCTGGCTCCCGCGCGCGCGGTAATGCGCGCCGGATGGCGCTTCGTCGTCGCCATCATCGATTCTGGCCGGCTGTAAATCATGCGCACCGGGCGGCGCAGATGCCAGGCGGCAATGGCGATGAAGGGTTGGATCGACAGATCGAGCTTGGCGCCGAAACCGCCGCCGACAGCCGTCGGCACAATCCGGACCGCCTCAGGCGCAATTGCAAGGATCGCAGCCACATCGTCGCGATCCATGTAGGGCGCCTGCGTGCAGGCGGTGATCTCGATGCGGTCGCCGACGCGGACGGCGTAGCCCGCCTCCGGCTCGATATAGGCGTGCTCGACGAAGCCGGTGTCAAAGCAGCCCTCGGCGACCGCGTCTGCACTCATCAAGGCCGTCTCGACATCGCCGCGAACGACCCGGCCGCGTGCAAGGACATTGCCAGGGCGATCGGCATGCAAGACGCAGGCGCAGGTGGCGAGCGCCGCGTCGATCGAGGTCAACGCTGGCCGCTCGTCCCAACTGACGGGAAATGAGGCGAGGTCTAGCGCCGCCATCGCATCGGCTTCTCCGACTACTAAAGCGACCGCTTCGCCCTTGAAACGCGCCTCCTCCACGGCAAACACCGGCTGGTCGACAGCGACCGGAATGACTCCGAACGCATTCCTGCCAGGCACGTCGGCAGCCGTGAAAACACGGACAACTCCAGGGTGGGCCGCGACCCAAGTCTCGATATCGCCGAACTGAAATTGGGCGCAGTGGCAAGGCGAACGGACCACCCGCGCAACGAGCGCGTCCGCCGGATGGCCGTCCGCGCCGAACAGGTCGGCGCCGTCGATCTTGCGCATGCCGTCGAGGCGGGGAACGCGAGCGCCGACCGCCTTGCCGGCGACGGGCGCTGAAACGTGCCCCGGCGGGCTCGCCGCGTCCAGGATGGCGGCGATGATCTTGCGATAGCCGGTGCAACGGCACAGCACGCCACCGATCGCGTCCATTACGTCGCCTTCGCTCGGACGTGGATTCGCGTCGAGCAGCGCCGCCGCGGCGACCAGCATCCCCGGCGTGCAGATGCCGCATTGCGCGGCCCCCTGCGCGAGAAACGAGTTCTTCAATTGCCGGCCGCTGGCGGTCGCGGTTTCAAGGCCCTCGACCGTCACCACCGATTGGCCCGCTACTTGGCCGAGCGCGACGAGGCAAGCGCAAACCGGACGGCCGTCAAGGAGTACGGTACAGGCGCCGCAGTCGCCGGCGTTGCAGCCGACCTTGACGCCTTGCAGACCGAGTTCGTCGCGCAGGACGTCCGACAGCCGCCGGAACGGCGGGCCGGCGGCGCATACAGGCCTGCCGTTGAGTTCGAAGCGCGTGCCCGCCTGCGCATCAAGCATCGACGATTTCTCCCGCCGCGAGGTCGATCGCGCGGCTGACGAGTTCTTGCGCCGCCTCAATACGATAGGCGGCGCTGCCGCGAACATCGTCGATCGGCGTTAGCGATGCAAGATCGTCGGCGGCAACGAGCGAAGATGGGCGGGTCGCCGCTGAAGCGCCGACCAGCCGATCCTCAAGCACAGTCAATCGGCGCGCGACGGTCGAAGCGGAGCCCACCGCAACGCGGGCGGCGCGCACCGAGCCGTCGAGACTGCGTGCAATGGTGGCCGCCACCATGACGATCGAGATGACGAGATAGCGGCGCGCGCCGAGCTTGAGGAACGCCGAGCGGGCGTCGTTCCACGCGCTGGGGACCAGCACCGCGGAGAGAATTTCGCCAGGGCGCAATACCGTCCGGCGGTTTCCCAATATAAAGTCGGCGAGATCGAGCCGGCGCGTCCCGTCGGCGCTCATCAATTCAACCGCGGCGTCGAGCGCCAGCAGCGGCGGCACGCCATCGGCCGCGGGCGACGCATTGCACAAATTGCCGGCGAGCGTGCCGCGGTTCTGAATCTGAATCGAGCCGACCTCGCGGGCCGCGGCCTTCAATCCGCTAAAGACGGGCGGGAGGTCCGCCGCGATGAGCTCCGACCAGGTCACCCCGCCCGCGATCCGAATATGGTCTCCGGCGATGCGAATGCCCTTCAGATCGGCAACATGGGACAAATCGATAACCGTTGCCGGCGGCGGGCCGTCGACCTGCGCCGGAAACACATCGGTGCCGCCGGCGACAAGCGTTCCGCCCTGCGCCGCCAAAAGCGCGACAGCCTCCTGCAAGGTCCTCGGCTGGAGGAACATCACAGTTCACTCTCAGCGTAGCGCATAATGCCGGCTCCGACCATTCCTCGCGTCGCCCGGCGCGGCGCCTTTTCATTGGTATGCTAACAAATTTCACGGGTGCGAATCAAGAGGCGCAGTCTTCGGCGCTGATGCCTGGGAATCCCGCTCGCCGTATCGCCTAATACGGCGGCGGCGCGACCGGTCCGCTCAGTGGAAAACTGGCGCCAATCCTGATTATCTAGGCGAGACCGGGACCCGGCGCCGGGCACCGACATCACTTCTTGGCGAGCGAACCGATCCATGTGGGGCAGAAAAGAAAGGGTCGCGGCGGTTTCCGCCCTCGCGAGCGGCTCGCTCGCCGGCGCGAAATTCGTGGTCGGCATAGCGATCGGGAGCCTGGCGCTGATCTCGGACGCGCTGCACAGCCTGATCGACCTCGGCGCGACGCTCGTCACCTGGTATGCGGTGCGCATCTCCGACCGTCCCCCCGACGCCGAGCACCATTATGGCCACGGCAAGGTGGAAAGCCTCGCCGCGCTGGTGGCGACCGCCTTGTTGTTCCTGCTCGCCGGCGGGGTCACGGTGGAGGCGGTGCAACGGCTCCTGATGGGCGGCGAACCGCCAACCTTCTCGCTCGTTCCGTTCGTCGTGCTCGGGATCGAAATGGCGGTGAATGGCTGGCGGGCGCATGCACTGCGCAAGACCGCACGCGAGACCAAAAGCCAGGCGCTCGAAGCCGATTCGCTGCATTTCGCCTCGGACCTTCTTGGGTCGATTGCGGTAATTATCGGACTCGCATTGTCCGGCGCCGGCTATTCCTGGGGCGACTCGGCGGCGGCGCTCGCCGTTGCCGCCATCGTGTCCTGGCTTGGCATACGGCTCGGCCGCCGCACCATTGAAGCGCTGATCGATACGGCCCCGCAGGGCGTCCCCGACACGGTGAGAAGCGTCATGTTGGCGACTCCCGGCGTAGTGCGGATCGACCGGTTGCGCGCCCGCACGGTCGGGCATCGGCACTTCGTCGAGGCGGCGATCGCGGTGCCGCGCACGATGCCGCTCGATCGCCTCGGCCTCCTCAAGCAGAAGTTGCAGAACGCGGTCGTAAGCGCGATTGGCGACGCCGATGTGACCATCAGCACCGTCCCGGTCGCTCTCGATAACGAGACGGTGCAAGACCGCATCATGGTGATCGCCCGCAATCGCGGCATTGCCGTGCACCACCTGACTGTGCATGCGATCGACCAAAGGCTCGCGGTCGCCGTCGACGTGGAGGTCGACGGCGCGCTTCCGTTCGGGCGAGCGCACGAAATCGCCACGGGACTCGAGGAGGCGGTGGCCGCCGAGCTTGGCCCCGAGGTCGAGGTCGAGACGCATATCGAGCCGCTGCAGGCGCGCCGCCTGCGCGGCCGCAATGCGCCCGCGGCGCGGGTCGCCGAACTGCGCGCGGCGCTCGCCGAGCTTGCGGTGGATCATCCGATTCTCCGCAAGGTCCATGACGTGCGGGTGCGGGAGACGCCGGAGGGAGAGCTTGTCGTCTTCCACTGCACGGTCGACCCCTTGCGGACGGTCATGGACGTGCATCAGGAGGTCGACGCGCTCGAAAGCGATCTGAGGCGACGCTTCCCGGGCGTCCGCCGTGTGATCGGCCACGCCGAGCCGCGCGACCACGCCCGCGTGACGGCCCCGCAGGCGATGTAGCGAAGCGACAGACGGTGCTAACCTTGGCCGCGCAGCCCCGTGCGGCGGAAGGATCCCAATCGTAACTGGACCGAGGGATGATCGAGAACAAAACGAACGATGTCGACGCGCTCAGCTTCGAGAAGGCGATCGAGGAACTTGAAACGATCGTGAAGCGCTTGGAGGAAGGCAAAGTGCCGCTCGAGGAATCGGTCGCGATCTATGAGCGCGGCGAAGCGCTCAAGCAGCGCTGCGAAGACTTGCTGCGCCAGGCGGAAGCCCGCGTCGAAAAGATCACTCTCGATGCAAGCGGCAAACCGAAAGGGACCGAACCGCTCGACATCGGCTAGAACATGATGATTTGGGCTTGGTTCGTTCCGCCTCACCCGCAGTGGTCATCCCGCGGAGGCGTCGCGGAGGCGGCGCGGAGGCGAGGCATCCAGTAATCAAGAAGAGCGTTTGTCTTTGACTGGATCGCCCGCTTTGTGTTCAGCCCGGACACATGACTGACAGGTGTTCGGGGACATCGCTGACACATCATCATTGCATGGAATCGGCCGCGATGGAGACGATCCATGCCATGGCAAGAGGCGTCCGCGCCGATGGCACAATCAAAAACCGGGAAAACCGGTTATGCACCGGCGTGCCGCAACGAGTGGGTCCGAGATGCGTGCGGCAAGCCCAAAGTCAAGTGCGGTGAATGCCCAAATCAGGCATTTATCCCTATAAGTGATGATGTTGTTTGCTCGCATCTCGCAGGCAAAGCGTCCGGCAATTCGGCAGATTTCACAATCGGCATCTATCCGATGCTGTCGGATGAAACATGTTGGTTCCTGGCTGCCGATTTCGACAAGAAAAGCTGGATGGCTGACGTCGCCGCGTTTCGCGACGCCGCCCGGGCATCGCCCCGCATCATCTCCTGCATAATGCTCATGCAGTTCTGTGGCATGTTCTGCATTATCGCCCGGCACTGCTCCGGCATCCTCTCCATCATCTGGCCCATCGGCATGCCGGCAGGCGGCTGACCGGCGTTCGGCGGCGATGGCTGGTCGGAAGGCTGACCGGCGGCTGGGGGAGAGGCCTGCGCGGGCGGCTGACCTGGCGCGGGTTGAGATGGCTGCGCCGGCTGCGCCTGCGTGGGAGCCCCGCCGGAGTGATGCTGTTCGTGTTCTTGCGGGCTCTGAGCGAATGCGGGGCTCGACACGGCGATGAGAGCGGCGGCTAAGAACTGAGTTTTGTTTCCACGACTATCTCCATCGGGCGTTGGGCTGTAGTGCGGTACTTCGCAGGGTCAGAACCCATCAACTTGTGTGCAACGTTCCGTACCCTCGCGGCCGAGCGGCGCCGGTCGGGCTCATGCGCGCGAAGCGCGCATTTGCTATGCGAAGGCTCGGGGGAGGCTCGGGAAGCGCTTCGGGCTCGACGCCCGATGTCGCAGGACTGACGGGCTCAGACACCCGCAGCCCCGACCGGTGAGGCGCGGCAAATGAGGGCGGCTCGACTATCGCGGCCGTTCCGCAACATGCTGCACCCCCGCAGCACTTGCCGTCGCAGGTCGCGTTGGGAAGTGTTCCGTTTTCGGCACGCTCGACTAATAAAATGCTGATGGGATTATCCGATTGGACATCGACAGACGGTCGGGCCTCCGCCTCGGAAGTTGCTCCAATTGACGTGGGAAATGTTGCGGTCGCCGTGACCGCTGAGTTGTGTGCGTGACGACCAGGATGAGCTTGCGCAGGCGTTGCCGCGAACAGCAGCGCTATCCAGTAGATTGCTGCCCAGATCATGGCAAGCAGCAGCCGTCTATCGCCACTAAGGTTCATCAAGAGAACCATTCCCGGCGCGTCTCTTAGCACGGACAGGCGGAGACCGCGATCAAATCGCTGTGCAGCAGAGCCCAAGTGCATTCAACCCTTTCGGCCGTTTTGTTCGTTGATTAACGATTGGCGCGCCTCACCACGCTCATCAGCTCCTCTACTTTCCGGCGCTGCTCCGCCTTATTGCCGGAGGCGATCGCGTGCTCGACACAGTGACTCACGTGATCGTGGAGGATCTGCTCTTCCAGTCGCCGCAACGCGGCGCGAACCGCGGAGATTTGCGTAACGATGTCGATGCAATAGCGATCTTCCTCGATCATGCGCGCGATCCCGCGCACTTGTCCCTCGATCCGATTCAATCGCCTGGCGCAAGCCGTCTTGACGTTGCTTCTCATGCGCGATATATACCACTACGGGGTATAGGTATCAATGCCAATTTACGGGAGGTTCGTTCATGGCCGACCAACAACCTCCATCGGGCAGGCGTAAATCGAGCCTACCCCCTACCGCCTCCAGCGACGCCCGCCATGACGAGATGGATGCGCTAACGGCAGGCGCCCGACACGGCGCATCGCCCGACCGGCATGATCACACCCCCGGCAGCCATGATCATCGCGGGAGCCATCATGGGCATGCGCCTGCGGGCGGCGCCGGCGACGGCGTACGCGATCCGGTATGCGGCATGACCGTCGATCCGCACGCGACGCCGCATCGGGGACAGCACGCGGGACGAACTTATTACTTTTGCTCGAAGGGTTGCGCGGCGAAGTTCGCGGGCGATCCGGAAAAATATCTGACCAAGGACGAAGCAAAGCCGCCGCAACAGGTTCCCGAGGGAACGATCTACACCTGCCCTATGCATCCGCAGATCCGGCAGATCGGGCCGGGATCGTGTCCGATCTGCGGCATGGCGCTAGAGCCGGAGCTGGTCTCCGCCGAAACGGCGCCGAATGCCGAACTCGTCGACATGACGCGCCGGTTCTGGATCGCGCTCGTACTGGCGCTTCCCGTCTTCGCTCTCGAAATGGGCGGACACCTGACCAATCTCCACATGCTGCTCGGTCAGACCGCATCGAACTGGCTGCAGTTCGCGTTCGCAACGCCCGTGGTGCTGTGGGCCGGCCGGCCGTTTTTCGTGCGCGGCTGGCAATCGCTCGTCACCCGCAATCTGAACATGTTCACGCTGATCGCGATGAGTGTCGGCGTGGCATATTTGTACAGCGTTGTCGCCGTCCTCGTGCCGGAGACGTTTCCGCCTGCGTTCCGCGCTGGCGAGGGTGCGGTCGCCGTGTACTTCGAAGCCGCAGCGGTGATCACCGTTCTGGTTCTGCTCGGCCAGGTGCTCGAGCTGCGCGCGCGCGAACAGACCTCGGGCGCCATCCGCGCGCTGCTCGACCTCGCGCCCAAGACGGCGCGCCGCGTGGCGGCGGACGCAACCGACGAGGAGGTCGCACTCGACTCTGTCGTGGTCGGCGACCGTCTGCGAGTGCGTCCCGGCGAAAAGGTGCCGGTGGACGGCGAGGTGATCGAGGGACGCTCCGCCCTTGATGAGTCGATGGTGACGGGCGAGTCGATGCCCGTCACCAAACAGACCGGCTCCAAGGTAATCGGCGGCACGCTCAATGCGACCGGCTCCTTCATCATGCGCGCCGAGAAGGTCGGCCGCGATACGATGCTGTCGCAGATCGTCCAGATGGTTGCCGCCGCGCAGCGCTCGCGCGCACCGATTCAGCGGCTGGCCGACCAAGTATCCGGCTGGTTCGTCCCGGCCGTCATCATCATCGCAATCGTCGCATTCGTCGCCTGGTCCATTTTTGGACCCGAGCCGCGCTATGCATTCGGTCTCGTCGCTGCGGTCACCGTTCTGATCATCGCGTGCCCGTGTGCGCTCGGGCTGGCCACACCCATGTCGATCATGGTTGGCGTCGGGCGCGGCGCCCAGGCGGGCGTGCTGATCAAGAATGCGGAAGCCCTCGAACGCATGGAGCGCATCGACACGCTGGTGGTCGACAAGACCGGGACATTGACGGAAGGAAAGCCCAAGGTCACCGCCGTCGTCCCCGCGGCTGGGTTCGACGAAGCGGAGGCCATACGGCTTGCCGCCAGCGTCGAACGAGCAAGCGAACACCCCCTGGCGCTTGCGGTCGTGGCGGCCGCGCGCGAGCGCAATCTGCCCCTCTCGGATGTGTCCGAGTTCGATTCACCTACCGGCAAGGGCGTGATCGGCTTGGTCGAGGGCCGACGCCTGGCGCTCGGCAACGCCCGCTTTCTCCGCGAACTCGGGATCGACACGCAGCCACTTGAGGCCGAGTCCGAGCGGCTGCGGCGCGAAGGCGCAACCGCAATCTTTCTCGCCGCAAACGGAAAGCCCGCCGCGGTGCTCGCGATCGCCGATCCGGTGAAGACCACGACGCCCGACGCGCTCGCGGCGCTGGCGAAGGAACGCGTGCACGTGGTGATGCTCACCGGCGACAATAAGACGACCGCGCAGGCGGTTGCGCAGCGTCTCGGCATCACCGAGGTCGAAGCGGAAGTTCTGCCCGACCAGAAGAGCGCCGTCGTCGAGAAGCTGCGGGGGGAAGGTCGCGTCGTTGCGATGGCGGGCGACGGCGTCAACGACGCGCCAGCCCTTGCCGCGGCTGAAGTCGGCATCGCCATGGGAACCGGCACCGACGTCGCCATCGAGAGCGCCGGGGTGACGCTGTTGAAAGGCGACCTGACCGGTATCGTGCGGGCGCGGCGCCTGTCCGAGGCGACCATGCGCAACATCCGTCAGAACTTGTTCTTCGCCTTTATCTACAACGCGGCAGGCGTGCCAATCGCGGCGGGCGCACTCTACCCGGCGTTCGGGATTCTTCTGTCGCCGATCATCGCAGCGGCAGCGATGGCGCTGTCTTCCGTCAGTGTGGTCGGCAATGCGCTGCGTCTTCGCCACGTGCGGCTGTAAGCGCCTATCGCATGCTTACACACCGTGCGGGCTGCGCCGCCATCGCAGCCGACCTTCAGAACATTCCGTTCGATGGTCGGGAGTGTGTGAACCTTGATCGTCACATTTGATGCGGATGATACCGTATGCCGTTTGCAATTTGGAGCTCTCGCACATACCGCACGATCGCTGCAAGTTGCTGAGCCGTGACCTGAGGCTGCGGCGGCATGTCACCGTATGGCCAGTGCTGCTGAGGCACGCCCTGCATCACCGCGAAAAGAAAGGCGTCGTCGGAATGGTGGCCAGGATTGTAAATTTGCCAGAAACGAGGTCGGAAACCAGGATGGTCTGTTTGAGCTCGCGGCCTAGCAAGATGCAACGCTGGAAGCGCTATACCGGCTCGCCTTGACCGGCAACTGCTATTGGATTCCCGACAACTACGCCAAGACGGCGCCATTTCTATCGCAAGTCCTCGCACGAGACAGAACCAAGACGCATCCTGAGCGCGACCTTTTCGTCCGCCAGCGGTTGGGCGAGGAACGTCGATTATCCGTTGCGGCACGCCAATATCACGCTGCCAGGCTCATCGACCGGGCAACAAGGATGCTGAATAGGTCCCTCTGGTTCAACGCTCATAGGGGTGGGGGGTATTAAGCTAGACGATTAGACTTGACAGTCCAATGGATAATAATAAAGATATTCAGCCCCCACCCCAGGTGGGGTGGGATTGGTGCGGCGGCTAACATAGGGCAAGCGCACATGATTAAACTCAAAATTGAAGGAATGACCTGCAATCACTGCGTCAAGTCCGTCACCGAGGCTTTGGCGAAAGTTCCCGGCGTCGAGAACGTCGTCGAGGTCAGCCTGGCGCAAAAGGAAGCTGTGGTGAGTGGCCATGCGCAGGCGGCAGCCCTGGTCAACGCCGTTGCCGATCTGGGTTACGAAGTTCGGGTGGCCTGATGGACACGAGCGCAACACATGGCATGCACCTCAATCCCGAGGTGCGCGAGATCGCTCTCAAGCGTCTGAAGTCCGTCAAGGGGCACCTTGATGGCATCGTGCGGATGCTGGAGAGCGAGTCCACCTATTGCGTCGATGTTCTCAAGCAGATCAAGGCGGTAGAGGGCGCGCTCGACCGCATCGGCGACATGGTGCTGCAAAGCCACCTCAAGCATCATGTCGTCACCGCGCATGCCAGAGGCGACACCGACAGGATCGTCGCCGAACTGATGGACGTGTTGAAGTATCGTTGATCGAGGGGGCTCAAAAATCGAGAAAGCGGGACCAATGAGTGAGGATCTGAGTCTCCGAATTCAAGGCATGACCTGCGCGAGCTGTGTTGGGCGCGTCGAACGGGCGTTGAAGAAGGTCCCCGGCGTCGTCGACACCAGCGTCAATCTGGCAACCGAAGACGCGCATGTCGTTGCCGATCCGGCGCTGGTCAACGCGAACACGCTGATCGGAGCCGTCAAGGGCGCCGGCTACGAGCCGGAAGTCGCACAAACCACCTTCGCGATCGGCGGCATGAGTTGCGCGTCCTGCGTCGCGCGCGTTGAGAGCGCCGTGCGGCGGCTGCCGGGCGTGGTCGAGGCCAACGTCAACCTGGCCACCGAAAAGGCCAATATCAGCTATTTCCCAAAGATGCTGACGCTAGCCAAGATCGCCGACGCGATCGCGGCTGCCGGCTATACGGCGAGCCCGGAGGACGCGCAGGCATCGGCAAAGAGCGAAGATGGCAAGGACGGTGAGCTGCTGGCGCTTCGCCGCAATTTCGTTTTTGCGACGGCATTCACGGTTCCGCTCGTCATTGTCGCGATGGGCAAAGACATTCCCGGCCTGCGCGAAGTGATGCTCAGACTACTGCCGGAACATGCATGGATGTGGATCGAGTTCTTGCTGGCAACGCCGGTACAATTATATGCCGGTTGGCGCTTCTACCGCAGCGGCTGGGCCGAATTGCGTCATTTAAATCCGGGCATGAACAGCCTGGTGATGCTGGGCAGCTCCGCAGCGTATTTCTATTCGCTGCTGGCGTTGACAGTGCCGGTGATTTTCCCGGCCGGCACGGCGACGACCTATTTCGAGGCGGCGGGCGTGATCATCACGCTGATCCTGCTCGGGCGCTATCTCGAGGCGGTCGCCAAGGGGCGCACCTCGCAGGCAATCAAGCGGCTGCTGCAGCTGCAGGTCAAGACCGCCCGCGTCGTGCGCGACGGCGTCGAAATGGAAATTCCCATTGAGGAAGTCGTTGCCGGCGACACGGTGCATGTGCGCCCCGGCGAGCGTATTCCGGTCGACGGCATCGTCACCGAGGGCATGAGCTACGTCGATGAATCGATGCTGACCGGCGAGCCGGTGCCGGTCGAAAAGCGCGCGGGCAACGAGGTTGTCGGCAGCACCATCAACAAGACCGGCGCTTTTACCTTCCGCGCCACTCGCGTCGGCGCCGACACCGTGCTGAGCCAAATCATCAAGCTCATCGAGGAGGCGCAAACATCGAAGCCGCCGATCCAGAAAATGGCCGACAGGATCGCCGGCGTTTTCGTCCCCCTGGTGATGGCGGCGGCGGCGCTGACTTTTGCGATTTGGCTCGTATTTGGTCCGGCGCCGGCCTTGAGTTTCGCCTTTGTCACCGCCGTCTCCGTGCTGTTGATCGCGTGCCCCTGCGCCATGGGGCTGGCGACGCCGACCGCCATCATGGTGGCGACCGGCAAGGGCGCCGAGATGGGTGTGCTGTTCCGCAAGGGCACCGCGCTGGAACTCCTGGGCCATGTCGACATGGTGGTCATAGACAAGACTGGCACACTGACCAAGGGCCGGCCGGAACTGACCGACTTGCAACTCGCCGACGGTTCGCTGAGCGAACAGGAGGTGCTGTGCGCAGTGGCGGCAGTCGAAGCCAGGAGCGAGCATCCAGTCGGCGAGGCCATCATGCGCGCCGCCAAGTCCGATCGCCGCATGACTCTGTCGGAGGCCAAGGACTTCGCTGCGGAACCCGGCTTCGGCGTACATGCGAACGTCGACGGCCACGTGGTCCAGGTCGGCGCCGATCGTTACATGCGCAAGCTCGGCATCGATGTTGGGCCCGTAGCCGCTGCGGCCGAGCAGTTCGCCCGCGACGGCAAGACGCCGCTCTATGCCGCCATCGACGGCAGGCTTGCCGCCGCGATGAGCGTGTCGGATCCGCTCAAGGACGGCAGCGCGGATGCTGTTGCGGCCCTGCATGACCTAGGGCTCAAGGTCGCCATGGTGACCGGCGACAACCGCCACACGGCGCACGCCATCGCGACCCAAGTCGGCATCGACGAGGTGCTGGCCGAGGTGCTGCCGGATCAGAAGGCGGCCAACGTCAAGCGTCTGCAGCAGGACGGACGGCGCGTGGCCTTTGTCGGCGACGGTATCACTGACGCGCCGGCTTTGGCACAGGCCGATGTCGGCATCGCCATCGGCACCGGCACAGATGTCGCCATCGAGGCAGGCGACGTGATTTTGATGTCCGGCGACCTGCGCGGCATTATCAACGCGGTCGCGTTGTCACGAAGGACACTGCGCACCATCATCTACAACTTCGTGTGGGCTTATGCCTACAACATCGCTCTCATTCCGGTTGCGGCGGGCGCGCTCTATCCGTTGCTGCACCTGCTGCTCAATCCAATGCTGGCCGCCGGCGCCATGAGCGTCTCGAGCCTGTTCGTGCTGACCAACTCGCTGCGGCTACGTGCGTTCCGTCCGTCGATCACGGTTGCGTCCAGGGAGCAGGAGAATGATTCGGGGAATCGGCAGGCGCTGCCAGTGCCTGCTGAATAGTCGGGGGCTCTGGCGCGCGCGGCCAGAAGCTACGCGCGCGGTGAGGTCGATCGCGACGAGTATCTACAGAAGAAGCACGACCTGACCGGCTGACACTTCGGATGCTCGCTTAAAAAGCGGCGGGTGTGCGAAGCGGACATCATCACCGACGAGGTGACGCCTTGGTGCAGCTTTTCAATGTGGCGGTCAGGCCATCTTTTCACCGTTCAAGCAGGAGCTGAGCAATGATGGGTTATGGTCCGCATTGGGGAATGATGAGCTACGGTCCCAAGTGGGGAATGATGCGCGGATTGGGAGGCCAATATGGGCAGCGCCATTTAGCATGATAACGTGGCCGTTGCTGCTCGTGGCCGCGACGGCAGGTGCGGTTTGGCTCTTGCGTTCGTCTCCAAGGATAGCCAGCCACGCCCAACGCGTCGCTCATCTGGTCAGACCTCCTGACGAGCGCCATAGCGCTGTGCAATCGCTGCGGACAGCCCGATGTCGCGGGAAGGAAGCAAAGTGAGCTACTACTTCAGCAAAACGTTGTCGGCGAGCTTTGATGAAGCCGTTCGGCGGACGACGGATGCCCTTAAGAAGGAAGGGTTTGGGATCATCACCGAGATCGACGTCAAACAAACGCTGAAGGCAAAAATCGGCGTCGACTTTCGCAACTATCGCATCTTAGGCGCGTGCAACCCAGCGCTTGCGCATGAGGCGCTGCAATTGGAGGACAAGGTTGGGACCATGCTGCCTTGCAACGTCGTTGTGCAAGAGGTTGCGGGCGGCAATACCGAAGTCGCCGCGATTGATCCCGTCGCCTCCATGCAGGCCATTGATAATGCGCAATTGCGCCAGGCGGCGGAAAACGTTCGAGCGAAATTGAAACATGTCATCGAGAGTCTCTGAATTGGCTCGCGGGCATGGGCCGCCGAGCGCGCAGTTTGTTTCAGCATTCTGACTGGGCTGAACGGTCCGACACGTAATCGGCGGCCATACTTTAGTCCGTGGTTACTCGTGTCCTTCCTTAGCCTATCGCGACCGCGACGGCGATCGACCGTGTCCCTCCTGAAAATCATATCCGCGAATAACAATGATGCAGCTCTGACAGGATTGGCAAAGCCGCAATGGCCCCATAGCGCTGGATCGCGCGACCGAACGGGGCATCCTTGTCCAAGGATAGGTGCGTCCGCGTCTCATTGTAATAATGGGTATATACGGTCAAGATCCGCTGCAGATGCCGTGCACCGAAGATGAGAACGTGATCCAAGCAGTCGCGCCGCAATGTTCCGATCAGACGTTCCGCATACGGTTCTGCCAGAGCGACCGAGGTGAGATTGGTCGGTCTCGGATCTCGGCTTCAAGCCGCCGTCGCGACTTGAACAGACCGACGATAAACACTGCGAGCAAGCGGAGGATCGCGAGCATCGAATGCGATGATGCTGATTCTCCGTCACTACGCGAATCCGACCGGAGGGAATTTTCAGGATATTTTCAGGAGCCACAGCGTTTCTTAAGTCCACGAATCAGTGCATCATTGAGCCCTTAAATGCGGCTGATGTTGCTTCGCACAAAGTAGGATTGCGCTGCACAGCCAATCTGATCAGCATATTAGATATGGCGACTTATCGGCGTAGTGAGGAAGACGAGCGCAGGATTGTGCGGTGTGCTGCCTGCGATGGGACGGTGTTGGCAGAGATGACCGGTTTCGGCCGCATCGATGCGAATACCGTGTGTGCCTCCTGCGGGATGAAGTTGATCGACTCGCCCTTTAGCGGTGGTGACTATTTCGACGTGATTATGAGAGTCGGCCGCCCTGTCTGGCGTGGGGCGCGGCTTCGTCGCGCGGGATAGCGGTTTGCCTGTGCCGCAAATTATCCTCCGCTGTGGCAACGCAGCGCTTGCAGCCGGGTCGGAGGATTCTCACGTTCCTCGGTACGTCCCTGTCGAGGCGTCGGAGCATCATCGCAGTGGTGTCAAACGGCACCCCGGCATTGATCACCTGGGGCATCGATCCCTCGCGCTTTGAGCAGAGCCTGCAATTGCGCCGGATAGGCGCCTTCGTTGCCGACGTACCAACCATGCGTGTTGCTGGCGCCGATCGCTACGATTCGCAGCGGCGCCCCATGGGCAATGATGCTTGTGCACAGAATTGCCGCAACGGCCGACAGGACCGCTCTGCTCAAGCAGTCAACAATCGCTGCCTTGAGCGCGCGCCAGTATGGCAATTCTTCCCCCGCTATCTCGCCTGTGCGACGGCCAATATGGCGCGCTCGATTTCCCCTTGAATCCTCGAATTCTTGTCCATGGTTATGTGGGAAATGCCGATGTCGCCGCCGAGGTTAACGTTCGAGAGCTTGCCGTGATAGCCGGGATCGGCGGTCACCGGCGCGCCCCAGCCGGGAGAATGATAGTAATTGATGGCCCGCATCACGTTACGTGGAACCGGGTCCTGCATAAGCGGCGCAAGCGTTACCAGAAGGTCGACCGGAATCTTTTCCTTCTCGAGCAGCCGGGCCATGTCGATCACATTGTTGGCCCCCTGAGAGTGACCAACCAGAACGAGATGATCGTTGACGCTGGCGGCATGCGCCTTCACGATTTCCGAAACCGTTGACTCCCAGGTCAAATGTCCGATCGCTTCTGCCTTGATGCCCTTCCTGTTCAGGTCGTCGGCAATGCTGTCGAGGCCAGTCGAGAAGACGCCAAACCAACCGCGTAGAAGATAAACCCGGGTCTCCGCCCGAACAGCGCTGCTCCACAAGAGCCCAAGTGCGACACAGAGGGCGCCGAGCGCCGCGTGCTTTGCACCGCGTTGATTCCGCACACGCATCGTTCACCACAATTTATTAAAGGTTCAATATAAATTATAGCACGCAAACCTCTTCACAGCTGTGGCCACGCAGCCACATTGATCACAAATTGTTCGAGAGAGCGTGGGTTGCTGCCTACCGTGTCAATGCCCTCAAAAAATGTGCCAATCAGCGGCACTCGGCCCGCCCTCCGAAAACGTGCGCCTCATGCCGAACGCATCGGCTTTGAAACCGCAGCGATGGCCAGCTGAGGCGTGCGGCTTGATGCCGCCGATTGGCCAGCCCTTCGGAACGACCCAACGCTTGGTCTCGCGCGAGGTCACGAGCATCACTTCAAGTGTGCCGTCGTCGCGCCGTCGGTAGGGTGCGGCCGCGTATTGCAGTCGGCACTTCAGCAGTTCAGGTTCTCCATCTGACCAGATCGACGAGTGATGACGGCCATGCTCGTTTCAGATTTCTTCAGAACGATGTCTTACGAGTTCAACCTGCGGGAGCTCATAGAGTCGGTTGTCGTTTAGTTCGACGAACCTATCGTTTAGGACGACAGACCCCCCTTTGTCGGTGTCTTCAAGCTGTCCATCATCGTCTTGGTCATCGCCTCGCTCAGTTCCTTGGCCTGCTCGGTCATCGCCTGCATTTGCGCTTGAATGAATTCCACTTGCAGACTTGCCACAGCCTGAAAGTCCCTCACCTGCGCCAGCTTCCCTGCGAACTCAAATGCGCTGGCGAGATTGCGCTCGGCATTATTGAGGACTTTGTGGCTCAGCTCCGAGCCGCCCGTGACATCGCCGGGAACGACGCCCTGCAGGAACTCGAGGTAGCGTGTTACTGCCGTTCTCACCTGCCCGACGCTCTGCTCGATCATTTTGTGCATGTCGGTAGGGAATTCTGGTGTCGTGCCGCCGTTCATAACGCTCTCCACTTTATTGACGAACCGAAGGAGAATCGAAGTATACAGATTGTCGGCGCCAAGAGTTGTCTTAGATCAAAAGAGCTCGGCTTTCCCATCTTACAGCCAGCTAGCGCCAGACCTTGTCGATTTCAATTTCATCCAGCGGATTTTCATTATCGTTTCAAGGAAACGGATAAACTGGGCCCTCCAGCGGGCGTCGTCAGGTGTTAGCAGCTTCGCTTTTTGGGGACGCCACTTTCCCCATTTTTGTATGAGATACACAGCGCGCTCTTTACTCGATCGGAGATTCCCTAATCACGCGTCCTGCGGCAGGTAGACCATGCTGAGCTGCCCTTCGCGCCAGTGTGTAGGATGAATATCGAGCAAGCGCTTGCTGCGTGCGTCGATCCAACCGGCGTCGGTGAGGCGACAAGCGCTAATGAGCACGTGCGGCTCCCCCTCGATAACACAAACTTCAATGTCGCTATCGCGTGGTGCTGTCGATATGGGCTGCCACTTCATGTGAACAAATCACGTTCAATCTGCGAAGCCTCGCATTGATCCGCGTCAAGAACTCTAGGTAATTCGGTACTGGGGTCAAAATGCTCGCGAACATCGCGGTAGTTTTCTGGACCAAGATCGCAGCCGTCCGCATGAGATGATCCTCGCCCCTTTTCGTGGCTCCACCTAAGGATGAAATGCTCATCCGAAAGAAGGGCACGAACCTCCTTGTGAGTCAGCAGTTCGGCGAGGAAATTGCGCGCCACCTCCGCCTTGAGCAGCCGGTCGCGGTTCTTGCTGAACACGGTGGGAATCCACACCGGATCGTCGACGCCCAGCCCGACAAACCACCGATAAAGCAGATTGTATTGCAGCTGCTCCATCAACTACCGCTCCGAGCGGATCGTGTAGAAGGCCTGCAGCAGCAGCGCCCGCAGCAGCCGCTCCGGCGCAATCGAGGGACGCCCATCCTCCGCGTACAGCTTCGCGAATTCGCTATCGAGCGCGGCAAGAACCTCGTTGACGATCCGGCGGATCAGCCGCAGCGGATGATTCTGCGGAATGCGCTCTTCAATGTCCACATAGGAAAACAGTTCGCCCGTCCGCTCATCCGAACCGCGCATCGATCCCCTCCGCCTTCTCTCAGACGAATAGGAATCACATTCGCTCGACCATGTCAGCCGTCCACAGCGCCTTTTTCAGCGGTCCGTTTAAGGAGTTGAACGTTTCGTCCCAAGTACGCAGCTCACGAGCTGATAGTTAAGCAAGATATCAAACAATAACCTTTTATGTGAGGGCACTCTCCTTAATGGGGTCCCCTTAAGGATAAACAATTCGAGGCTTCAGCCGCGTTATAACGTAGTATCGATTACCCTAAAATTCGCCGAACACGAGCGATAGTCAAGCTAAGAAACTTTCATTATCGGAGCACGGAGACGTGTGATGGCATCATTGGCATCTGTAACACGCGAACAGTTCGAGATCATAAGCGAAGTAGAAGTAGTCCAGGCGTCCGCTCTTTCAATCACCTCACGCCGCAGTCGCTCTCTTGTAACGTATTGCAGCCTCTACCCCCAGGCTCCATGCCTGAGCAGCAATGCTGTCGGGCTCGTGCGGGTTGGAGAAGTTGCCGGTTTGGTAGGCTGAGAAACCCCGATTGAACTCCTCGTGCATGTCATAAGGGCGGTAGTGTTGCTTGATCAGATCGAAAATCAGCCTATCGGTGATTTCGCTCACTGCGTTGCTCCCCGACTTGACATCCGCACCCATGCCGCGCCCCATCCGCCGTCTAGCGCGGCGTCGTGACAAAGGCGTTGACCGGGATCAATGTCGCGCAAAGCTATCTCACCAAATATCGGATTGAGAGGGGCCTACAGACGGGCTCAACATGGGGATCGACACGGCCTAACTGGAGATCGGGTTAATGAGCCCTTGGATCGACAAGAACGGCGTCAGCGTCGAATTCGTCATGGGCCTCACCGGTCTGGTGCTCGCCGTGGCCGTGATCGCGTTCATAGTGGCACTACACTGATTGGTCGCCATGAGGTTCTCGCGGCCTTTGCCGAGCAGCATCTTGGGGACCCCCGCGCTCACGCTCCCGCCGCAACTCGAAGGGGGCAGCAATGGGAGAAGACCCCACGGCCTCTCACTCGCCGGAGCCGACCCTTGAGAAATGCTATCGTCTCACAGACTACCACGCGCAAATTCTCGCTGGACTTTCCAGGAACATGAAGCAGAGGATCATTCACCATCACGTTGATTGATCTCAGTGAGGCGACCTGGCGAAGCTCCACAATCTTCCAGTAGAGGCCGTGTGGGCAATTATCGTCCGTGAGGAAATTGTTCGCGAGGAGCAGGGTTTATTGAGCTAGTAAGGGGCATGGCCGAATTTTATCCCGCCTCTCCAGCGCGGCGTGCCATTTCAGCCTCAACCTTGCGGATCGCTTCCTCGAAAATAAGCATCTCCTGCGTGATGATCGATTGGCGGAGAGAGGGCCTGACGGCCTTCAATTCCGCCATGAGAGCGTTTCGGCCGCGTTCGTAGACCGCGCGGCGAGCTTGGCGGCTTTGCAGGTTGGTGACGGCCTTCGCAACCAATGAGTAGTAATCAATCATTAGCCGCTCTCGGAGACGGGATTCACCAGCGTTCTACAGCCGCCACCCGTCCATCTGAACCCCGCGACCTATCTGGGCGACTAAGCGTTGACAATGCTCCGGTGACGGCGAGCCCCGGGTACGCGGTCTTGGGAGCCAACCCGAGGCTCGCCGGAGAGAGTGAGGTCGCCGCTCTCTCGGCACAATAATGGTAAAATTTGAATATCATTCAACCGGCTCCCCGCCCGCCGTACCTCCAGGCTCCGCGAAAGGCGCGGCAGTTTCTAAAGGGCCTACGTCAGCACCCGCGACACGCGGCTCCGGCTCCTCCCTTAAATCATATCTGGCGTGGAGTTCGGAAACGATCTGAATAATTTCTGGGTACTTCGTGACTGGCGGTCCAAATACGGTCGCGGTCCAGCCTGACATGGGGTCATTGTACACAGTCACTTCGAAACCGCCCAAATGGTTGGAAATTTCGGTCTCCAGCTCCTTCGCTGTCTTGGACTCTTTCGTTGGCATTCTTCACTCTTAACGTCGAGTGCGCGCCGGTTTTTCACTTCCCACCAGTGTGACGGTACCGAATCCCGCAAGTGGGCTCGCCAACCGATCACGGAGCCGATGAACAGCATCGCGGCTACCAATGTTGCGGAGGCAATGATCGTGCCGATAATCAGGCACCATCGCAGAACTGTGGTCTCCTGCCGCGTTGGGCGGCAGACGCACAACCCAGAGCGCGCATATGGTGCAGACTTCGAGTTCTCTAGTTAATGCCGCTGCCGCAAGATTAAGTTGAGGCAGATCAAAACCTTGTGCTGAAACGTCGGCGAGCGCAGTGTGCGGGGCGGCAAGCCCGCGGAGAAGGCGGTAGTTCTCTGTTAGTTTTCTCCCCGAAATCACGCATGAGCGACCTTCCTTGGGCCTTGCTTCAGCCCAGCCAAATCACATATCCAGGCGCTGTGACCAGCTCTTATAAAGACGCTGCCCGCGGTCCCGAACGCGCACCCGTGCGTGCTTGGCGAGCCGGGGCGATCGTGCGCAGCCGCTGAGCCAGACGACGACGCCGGTTCGTGGGCGCAGCAAGCCGCAGCAATGGATATTTCGCGAATGCCCGGCCATGTCTGGCGCAATACACCGCACCGACGCTCAGGACGGCCGCCCCGCCCTCGACGAGGGCCACGGCGACAACGCGGACCGGCTGCTCGACCGCCTGCGTGCGGTGCACGGCCAGCCCTGAGCCACTGAGACTGCCGGCAAAAGATGCTTAATCGGTTTGAGCGCGTAAACCTCCGCCGTTGGGTGACCAGCCAACGAGGCGGTGGAAACGCGCATTGATGGCCGCGTCGCGAACCTCGCTCGCGTGTTGAACACGGAGGAGTCGAGCGTAAGCAGCAGATATTTTGCGCTCCCTCATAGATCGGATCGAGTTGAAGCCGAATCACCGGCGGAAGCTGGAAATCAACCTGTACGGGCACCTTGCCGGAATCATCTCCCTTGCGGGCAATAAGGACGCGCCACTCGACCCGAATGAACCATCCATCCAGCAGGTTAAGTTGGTTGCGGGGGCTCGCAACCGCTTTGGTAGACTCTGGTGTGTATCTGGGCTTGTCGCACGAAAGCTGTCTCCAATTCAATGACTTAGACGTTTGGCGGCGACTGCGAAGAAGCGTCCGCTTCTGCACGCCTGAATTCACGCCTTGTTCGGGTATTAAGCGATCGCGTATGAAAGGCTTGCAGGTTGTTACCATCCAGGAATTCGTCCTTGGACGGC
>Ga0315534_1000813_pt1 | contig 21863 bp, 14 predicted proteins | sample SalMarSW160240MG_FD_203094 | JGI IMG/M metagenome (GOLD analysis project Ga0315534, IMG submission 203094) | Salt marsh sediment microbial communities from the Plum Island Ecosystem LTER, Massachusetts, United States - Salt Marsh Sediment SW1602-40 ... | reverse complement strand
AGGAACAGTTATCTGTCTGAGAACAAAGAAGTAAGCTCTTACACCTGGGACTCCGTTATTAACAATCGGTTCCTGTGAAAAAATTATACCCCCCGTTCCCTTCCATTTTCCTTCAGCATTCATTACCTTTAGTTCCTCTGTTTATCCAATTGAATAAACCTTATTTATTAACCTTAACTCTATGCATATGAAAAAAATTCTACTACAAAAGGTGTTCATTTTTTGTTCTTTGTTCTTATTCGTATCATTCTTTGGGCAATCCCAAACGGTTTTTATCAATGAGATCCATTATGATAATGATGGCACTGATGCGGATGAAGGAGTTGAAATAGCTGGTCCTGCATCTACTGATCTAACCGGATGGCAGCTGGTACCATATAATGGGAATGGGGGTACCACCTATTATATAACTGACCTTTCCGGTACCATCCCCGACCAGCAATCAGGGTTTGGAACTTTGTGGTTTGCGATAGTGGGTCTGCAAAACGGGGCGCCCGATGGAATTGCTCTTGTCGATGATGGGGGAGTTGTTGTTCAGTTTCTGAGCTACGAAGGTTCTTTTACAGCAACCTCAGGACCTGCATCGGGATCGACAAGTGTAGATATTGGTTTTGTGGAATTATCATCTACACCGGTTGGGCAAAGCCTGCAGCTTACAGGCACTGGTTCGGTTTATACGGATTTTACCTGGACAGAACCATCCACAAGTTCCCATGGGGCGATTAATTCAGGACAAACATTTGAGTCGACTGGTCCAGACACAGATCCCCCGGTGGCTACCTTCGATCCCGAAGATGCTGCTACTGATGTTTATGTAAACACTGTGATCACCATTACCTTTGACGAAGCCATCCGAAATATCGATAACTCAGAAATTACCGATGGCAATGTCGGGAGTTTACTGGTTTTTAAAGAAACCGATATTTCCGGTACCGATGTTGCTTTTACGGCAAGCATTGATGTGGTAAAAAAAGTAATCACCCTTGTACCGGATGCTCGCCTGACAAACGACCAGGTATACTTTGTAGCTATTGCACCGGTTGAAGATATCCAGGATAATGCAACCACGGGCGAAAGCATCACCTTTACAACCATTGACGGAGCTGGCAAAGAAATTCACGTCGAAGTACCGGAAGGTGGAGAAACCTATTATGCCGGTGACCAGGCTACCGTAGAATGGTACTCAGCCAATGTGACCACCGTGAATATTGATGCATGGGATCCCATTGGTGCAGAATGGGTTACCCAGCTCGAAAATACCCCATCCGATGGAAGCGAAACCCTTACCGTCCCTGTGGATGCATGGGGCAGTGATCTTTATAAAATCAGGGTCATTGATGTAAGCGATCCCCTGGTTTTCGATGAAAGTTCAACCTTTACCATCATTGCCACACCAACCATATATGATATTCAATCCACCATGACGGTACCTGATGCAAGTGACTATGCCGGGCAAAGAGTCCAGGTCACAGGAGTGGTAACTGCCATTGACGGGGGAAATTTCTGGCTGCAGGACGGAGCGGGTGCCTATAACGGGATCATGGGTTACGACTACGATGCTGTGGAACTGATCGCTGTTGGTGATAATGTCACCCTGGATGCTGACGTTACTGAATATACCACTTCGGGAAGCAGCGAAACGGAATTGCACACCGTATCAAACCTGGTGGTCAACACCTCCGGGAACCCCCTCCCTGAAGCAACAGTAATCACTACTGGGACCTACAGTGAAGAATACGAGGCGGTGCTGGTTAAAATAGTCAGTGCTGCCGTGGTAAACCCTGATGCCGGATATGGAGAGTTCATCATCAATGACGGATCGGGCGAACTTGTCGTGGATGATAAGATTTATCTTTACACCGCCACTCTCAATGAGACGATCGGCGTTACCGGGATCGGCCACGACGAATACGGTGATAAAATCTTACCAAGATCTGCAGATGATATTGTTGATCTGACGGCACCAACATTTACAAGCGTTCCGGGTGATACTGATGTGGATGTGGCCATCGACGCTTCCATTGTCATCACATTCAATGAAGCCATCCGGAACCTTGATGACAGTGAAATTACGGATGCAAACGTTGCCACGCTCATCACATTCAAGGAAACCGATGATGCAGGCGCCGATGTTGCATTTACAGCAACCATCGATGCTGAAAAGAAGGTCATTACCATAGTACCTGATGCCAGTTTTGACTTCTTACAGCTGTATTATGTCGGAATTGCTGCGGTTGAAGATGCCAGTGACAATGCCTCGACAGCTTCCAGCCTGACCTTTACCACCGTGTCCGACCAGGTAGCTCCGGTCTTTACTTCTGTTCCGGAAAATGCTGCAACGGACGTAGCAGCGGATGCATCCGTTACGATCACATTCGATGAAGCAATCCGGAATATTGACGACAGTGAAATTACCGATGCAAACGTTGCCGCGCTCATCACTTTCAAGGAAACCGATGATGCCGGAGTGGATGTGGCATTTACCGCCACAATTGATGCGGGTAAACAGGTGATCACAATAACACCGGATGCCGATCTGACTTACGCTCAGGTGTATTACGTTGCCATTGCACCCGTTGAGGATGCTTTTGATAATGCTACTGTGCTGGGCAGTTTCACCTTTACTACTATGGATGATCCCTCTTCCATAAGAGAAATCCAGAGCGGTTCGTTCATAGATGTTTATCCCAATCCGAACAACGGCAAATTCATGCTCAGAGTGGGTGTTGAAGAAGGGAAACTGGTTGATGTTGAGATCATGAACATCCAGGGGCAGATCGTTTACAGGGATCGTATCCAGGTATCTTCATCCAAGGATGAACCGGTTGATATTTCAAGCATGCCTTCAGGTTTGTATTTTATCCGGGTCACCGACGGAGAACAGATGAAGTTCAAAAAGATCCTGATCAACTGATCCGGTTCATGTACCACCGGGTCTGTTTGACTGAGATGATGTAAGCTTAGGGGCTGTTTCAGAAGCATGTCTGCAAGGGCTTTTGAAACAGTCCTTTTCATTCACTACAGGTAGTGTCAGGCACCATTTCATGTGTTGCCTGACATATAATCTTTCTGTAAAGATTCCTATCTTGTCATCAAAATAAACTAAAATCAAAAACACTATGAAAATTATTTCACACAGCCGGAGTGTTGCAGCATGCAATATTCTTCTGGCCATGTTAATTTTACTTACTTCAACAACACTTGAAGCACAACGAAAAAAAGAGGAGCCTGCTGCAAAGAGCTCGCTCTCCTCATCTACTTTTTCCGGGTTAAGGTTCAGGAGCATCGGACCAGCATTCACCTCGGGCAGAATCGGTGATTTTGCCGTTAACCCGGACAATCACAGTGAGTATTATGTCGCCGTTGCATCCGGGCATATCTGGAAAACGGTGAATAACGGCACAACATGGTCCCCGGTTTTTGATAATTACGGATCCTATTCCATTGGCTGTGTTGTCATTGATCCCAATAATCATTATGTGGTATGGGCAGGGACTGGTGAAAACAACAGTCAGCGTGCTCTCGGTTATGGAGATGGTGTGTACAAATCGATCGATGGAGGAAGATCCTGGAAAAACATGGGGTTAAAAACTTCGCAGCACATTGGTGAGATCATTGTTGATCCAACCAATTCCGATATCGTCTTTGTGGCTGCTGAAGGATCTGTATGGGGACCCGGAGGCGAGCGCGGTTTGTACAAAACCACCAACGGCGGAAAAACATGGGAAGCCGTACTTACCATCAGTGAACATACCGGAGTAAGTGATATCGTCATGGACCCGAGAGATCCCAATGTTATTTATGCTGCCGCTCATCAGCGGAGACGCCATGTGTTTACAAAAATCGACGGCGGTCCTGAATCGGCCATTTACAAAACAACCGATGGGGGAAAAACATGGGAACAATTGAAATCGGGTCTCCCCGGTGGAGATATTGGAGCGATCGGGCTGGCTATTTCCCCGGTTAACCCGGATTATGTCTATGCCATTATTGAAGCGGCCGGTGAGAGCGGTGGTTTCTTCCGTACCATAAATCGCGGTGCAACATGGCAGAAAATGAGTTCCCATGTAGCGGGCAGTCCTCAATACTACAACGAGATCTTTTGCGATCCGAAAGATGAGGATAAGGTCTATTCCGTTGAAACACGAACACAGGTAACAGTCGATGGTGGAAGAACCTGGACCGGAGTTGGGCTTAGTAACAGACATGTGGATGATCATGCACTGTGGATTGATCCGGATGATACCCGGCACTTCATGATCGGAGGAGATGGGGGTATCTATGAAACCTTTGATGATGGTGAAAACTATATCTTCAAATGCAACCTGCCTGTCACCCAGTTTTACCGTGTAGCTGTCGATAACGATTATCCGTTCTATAATGTTTATGGAGGCACCCAGGACAACAACAGCATGGGTGGACCATCGAGGAACACAAGTTCACTTGGGGTAGTGAATGATGACTGGTTCGTTACCAATGGTGGCGATGGATTCTGGTCACAGGTCGACCCGACTGATCCCAATGTCGTTTATGCAGAATCCCAGCACGGTGGATTGGTCCGTTACGACAAGAAAACCGGTGAAAGCATTGGTATTCAGCCTGATCCCAGAAAAGGTGAATATACCTATAAATGGAACTGGAATGCCCCCCTTATCATTAGTCCCCATTCACATACCAGGATCTATTTTGCCGCGAACAAACTGTTCAGAAGTGACGACCGGGGAGATACCTGGAAAGTGATCAGTGATGATCTGACCCGCCAGATTGACAGGAACACGTTGCCTGTAATGGGTAAAGTCTGGAGTGTGGATGCCGTGGCAAAAAATGCCTCCACCTCCCTCTTTGGAACCATTGTTGCCCTTGATGAATCACCTGTCCAGGAGGACCTGATCTATGTCGGCACAGACGATGGACTGATACAGGTAACTGAAGATGCCGGTGAAGCCTGGAGAAAAATTGCCTCCTTTCCAGGCATCCCGGAGATGACCTACATCAGCCATCTCCTGGCATCCCGCCATAATCCGAATGTTGTATATGCATCCTTCGATAACCGCAAAAGAGACGATTTCAAACCCTACCTACTGAAGAGTACCGATAAAGGAGTGACCTGGACATCCATCTCCAATAACCTCCCGGAAAATGGCACAGTTCATTGTATTGCACAGGATAAAGAAAAGGAGAACCTGCTCTTTGTCGGTACCGAATTTGGAATCTTTGCCTCAATCGATGGAGGAAAGGAATGGGTTCAGCTAAAATCGGGATTGCCCACCATACCGGTCAGGCACATTGTTACCCAGGACAGGGAAGTTGATCTGGTAATCGCTACATTCGGCAGGGGATTCTATATACTTGACGATTATACACCACTACGCAATTTCACTCCGGATATCCTGAAAAAAGATGCAGCGATTTTCCCGGTTAAGGATGCCTTGATGTTTGTGCAGAAGAGAGGGGGAGACAGCCAGGGATCAACCCACTTCGCAGCTGAGAACCCGGCCTATGGCGCAACCTTTACCTACTACCTGAAAGATGGGATATCTACCCTGAAGCAGGAACGGCAAAGGAAAGAAAGGGAGCTTATCAGAGCGGGGAAACCGGTTCCCTATCCCAGCTGGGAAGAACTGAGGGCTGAAGATAACGAGGAACCTTCCTACCTGACAGTTACCATTAAAGATATGGAGGGCAATGTGGTTAACCAGCTTACACAAAGAGCAGGAAAGGGAATTAGCCGGATAACCTGGAACCTCTACTGCCAGGTACCACGCCCTGTTAACACCCAGGAGTTTAATCCGATGGGCAGAGAAGGCGGAAGCAGACGTTATGGCGGAGGAGGCGGAGGGGGTTTCCATGTCCTTCCCGGAACCTACCAGGTTTCACTGTCTAAAAATGTCCGCGGGGAAACCACCGAACTGGCCGGACCGGTTGAATTCAAGGTGGTTCCTCTGAACAATTCAGCCATACCGGTGTCCGATGAGAGCAGGAAAGAGATTGTTGAATTCCAGAAAAAAGCAGCTACACTTTCCGCAAAAGTTCAGGGTACACTTTTTGCTACAAACGAGTATGTAACCCGTGTGGCCAGTATCAGACAGGTACTATTCACAACTCCTGATTCAAACCCGGAATGGATGGCCAGAGCGACTGATCTGAAAAAGGAACTGGATGCTGTGTTACTGGTCTTCAATGGTGACCGTACCATCAGTAGCCGAAATGAAAATCCACCAACCAGCCTGATGAGCCGGGTTTATGGAATGAGTTCAAGATCATTCAATTACCTGACACAAACCTCAATCGATGCCTATGATATCGTTCAGGAAGAGTTTGTTGAGGCTCATGCCAGAGTGAACCAGATCCGCAATGATCTCGAAGCCCTTGAAGCAGAACTTGAGAGAGCCGGGATTGTCTGGACCCCGGGCAGATTCCCTGAATTGTAAGTGATCGTAACAGATCCTTTCTAAATAACAAATGGCGTAGAAATCAAAACAAGCTGCATTCACCGGGAGAAGCAAATCCATCCGGTGAATGCAGTTTTACCTGAGTTTCAATCATTCTTTCTGCCAATCTGAATATACCAGAAAGAAGTTTAGCACCGTTAGTACTATCGGGTATTGATTATAAATTATTGTTAAATATCATAACCTGTTTGTTTTTCCATCGAAATAATATATATTTGTTTTTCCATATGTTATAAAACACCTCTTAATTATACCTATGAAAAAAATAGTTGTCATAATAGCCCTGTGTCTATTCATCGGCACCATCATCTCTTCATGTAACAGAGAGGTCTGTCCAGCGTATAGCCAGGCTGATGTTGAGCAACCGGAAGAGATCGTTTAGTACTGTTGCTAATACCCACTCCAATGCTGTTTCTTAAGTAAAAGCTTTTTGGTACCTTTGCTTAAGTAATGCTTTATTCTATCCATGAAAAAGACCGTATTGATTTTTGTGGGATTGCTGTTCGTTGTTCCCCGGATATCCGGGCAGGGAGAAATTGATGAGCAGCAGAGGATCTTTTACCGGAACGAACAATCGTTTGGTCTTTTCCTTAATTCCACCGGCTGGGGGCTAGGGTACCGGTATGGTAAACGGGTCAATTATCTCAACAAACGGCTGATCGAAGTAGACTTCAACAACATCAAACACCCCAAGGAATATAAAACGACGAATCCCTACTTTCCGAACACCAAAGGATTTGTTTTTGGGAAGAAGAATCTCTTTTTTAACCTGAGAGGAGGTTATGGGTTTCAACATGAAATGTTTAGAAAGATCGACCGGGGGGGTATTTCCATACGCCGCTTTATCTCCTTTGGTCCATCCTTCGGATTTTACAAACCCATCTATTACGAACGGCTTGTCCAGGTTTCACAGAACATTTATGAGATTGAGGTTGAAAAATTCAATGATAACATCCACGGACCGCTGGATATCTATAGCAGGGCTTCGTTCTTTAAAGGATTTGATGAAATCAAATTTCTTCCCGGTCTTTATGGGAAAGTCGGAATAACTTTTGAATACAGTAAATACGACCGGCTTATTCATTCCATTGAATTGGGAGGTACCATCGATGCCTATCCAAAAAAAGTACCTATTATGGCTACTGAGGATAACCAGCAGATCTTTCTAGCCCTGTTTGTCAGCTATCGTTTTGGGAAGGTCGTTGACCCGAAAATGAAGAACAGGGATAAAGAGGCTCAACCTTTTGAAGACTCATTCTAACAGCCCTGAATCTTGAGTTGACAAAGTTTTTTCAGGATTTTATTAATGATTCAATTTTTTGACTATTTGAGTATTAATCTCTATTTTTATGCTACAATTTACTAACCCATAATACGTATTACCATGTCAAAGATAAAAGTTGCAATAAATGGTTTTGGTCGGATTGGCCGGACCGTTTACAAGATAGCCCTTGAAAGATCCAACCTGGAAATTATCGGGATCAACGATCTCACCGATAACAAAACGCTGGCTCACCTTCTCAAATACGATTCCACACAGGGGAGGTTTGACGGGACGGTAGGTTACGATGAAAACGGGATCATAGTAAACGGGCAACCGATAAAGGTTTCAGCAGAAAAAAACCCGGCTAATATTCCCTGGGCAGAGAAACCCGACATTGTTATTGAATCCACCGGGATTTTCAGGCAAAAGGAGAGTGAAAAAGGGGGGTATGGCGATCACCTGAAAAACGGGGCAAAAAAAGTGATCCTCACCGTTCCTGCGAAGGATACCATTGACAACACCATTGTCCTGGGGGTCAACGACGAGGCATTGAATCCTGAAGACCAGTGCATTTCCAACGCTTCCTGCACTACCAACTGCCTTGCTCCCATTGCAAAGGTACTGAACGATAACTTTGGTATAGAAAACGGTTTAATGACCACTATCCACGCCTATACAAATGATCAGAGACTGCTGGATTTCCCGCATTCCGATCTCAGAAGAGCCCGGTCTGCCGCATTATCCCAGATACCAACAACCACCGGTGCTGCCAAAGCTGTTGGTGTGGTCATTCCTGACCTGAAAGGGAAAATGGATGGTATGGCGATTCGGATACCTACACCGACCGGCTCACTGGTTGACCTTGTAGTCAACCTGAAAGTGGAAGTTACCAAAGAGGAGGTGAATGCCGCAATGAAAAAGGCTGCTGAAGGGCCAATGAAAGGTATCCTGGAATATACCGAAGACCCGATTGTTTCGGTTGATGTCGTTCATAATCCTCACTCCTCCATCTTTGACGCCCTGTCAACCATGGTCAATGGCAAAACCGTCAAAGTACTATCATGGTATGACAATGAGTGGGGATATTCCTGCAGGGTGATTGACCTGATTGAAAAACTGTTGGCCTGATTCGAAAATTCACTGTAAACCGGGTTAAAATCCGGTAATAGAAAGTTTACTAATAAGGCTGTATCAAACGCATGTTTCTGATACAGCCTTTTTTCTTTTAATGGATAACATGCATATTGAACGGGAGCTCGGTGGTTGATGCATAATGGGTACCCAACTCCATGATTCGTTCATCCTCTTCTTCATAATACCAATCGACTACACACTCATGTCCCTGGTCATGATACCGCTTCATAACCCTGAAGATTTCCAGTAAAAATTTGGATGACCCGCTGTTTACGTATTCAAGCATAGCAACTACCCGGGTAAGATCGCACGGATCTTTGAAATATTCGTGGATCCATTCAAGCATTCTCAGATAGATATCATCCGGATTTTCGGGTATCGATCTTCCTCCCAGCTTGAACTCTCCGGTTGTCGGGTTAAAATTAACCTCGGGTGAGGAGAAGCTCTTCTCAATAATTAATTCCTTCATAAATAAGGTATTATCAGTTTCATTCAATAAACAAGCGTTTCATTCATAATGCAGGGCAACAATCGGATCCAACCGGGCAGCTTTCTCGGCAGGGAAATAGCCGGAGGCAAGGCCAACTAAAAAACAGACGACAACTCCAGTAAAGATCCAAAGCCAGGGAATAAGAAACGACGATCGCATCAACAGAGACATCAGGTTCCCGATCAATATTCCAAGGAAAATACCAAATACTCCCCCTAACTGACCGATCAAAATGGCTTCAAATAAAAATTGCTGTTTGATCGTATTTCGTTTTGCACCAATCGCTTTTCTGATCCCGATTTCCCGCGTTCGTTCCGTGACCGATACAAGCATGATATTCATCAAACCAACGGCCGCTCCAAAGAGGGTGATCACACCGATTAATGTTGCAGCCAGAGTAACGTATTTGATATTCTCGATTAAGAGATTTACCAGGTTATCGCTCTTGGTAATGTTGAAATCGGATTCATCCCTTGCGGTTAACCCCCTGACGATCCTGAATAATCCTTCTGCCTCACTTACCAAAATATCGAGAAGCCTTGGATCATCAGGCATAACATTGATCTGATGCGACATGCTCGGCCGTGAGAAATATTGCCTGACATTGGACACAGGTATGATGCAGATATTATCATTACTCATAAAACTTGCACCCTGAGCTTCCAGGACACCAATGACTTTGTATTTCCCGCTTCCAATGGTAATGACTTTATTCAGTGGATCAATCCCCTCTTCGAAAATTGAGGAGACAATATCTGAGCCAATGATTACAAAATTACGATTCATCTCATTATCCTGGGCGGTAAAATTTCTCCCGATACCCAGATTCAGGCCGGAGACATTTAAATAATTCTCATCACCCCCTATTACCCTGATATTGGGATGGGTTTTTTCTGACTTGTACTTAACGGTGGCTATTCCGGTCGCAGTTACCGTAATCGAAACTTTCCCCGGAAAGTTAAAGATCTCCTTAAATTCAGAAGCTTCCCGATAGGATATGTAGGGATGATTTTTTGTCCGGTGATGAGAATCCCCGATCTGAATATGCATGCCCCTGGATTCAATAACAAATGAATTGGCTCCCATCCTTGTAAACTGATCGGTGATTGAATGTTTAATCGCATCAATCGCTGTCAGGATGCCAACCAGCGCCATGATCCCAAAGGCAATGATACAGATGGTAAGGACAGCTCTGACCTTACTTGCTTTAATGGACGAAAATGATATTCGAAAATTGTCTTCTACTAAACTTAATTTCATGGCATATATTTAATCAGGCTGCGATCAGGCACGATTGACTTTCTACCCTTTCCCTGCACTGTAAATGACTTCATAAAAGTAAGAAATTTTCCTGATACATCAGGTTTTACCTTTAAATCTCTATTGTCCGACAAACTAGCCCGCCGTTTGGTGGAATCGATAGGCGGACTGGTACAGTAGCCTTTTTTTTATTAATATTGCAGAAATTCTAAAAAACTCAAAAATTATTAAACGATGGCATTCGATATTGAAATGATCCGATCCGTGTATGCAAGATCCCCTGAACAGGTTGACACCATGCGGAAACGATTAGGAAGACCACTGACACTCACAGAAAAGATACTCTGTTCCCACCTGAATGCAGGCAAACCGGACCAACCGTATACCAGGGGAAAGGATTACGTTGATTTCCGGCCCGATCGGGTCGCCATGCAGGATGCAACGGCACAGATGGCACTGCTGCAGTTTATGCAAGCCGGTAAGGATAAGGTAGCTGTTCCTTCAACGGTCCATTGCGATCATCTGATCCAGGCTAAGCTGGGGGCAGTGAAGGATCTTCAGGAAGCTCAAACAACCAATAAGGAAGTGTACGATTTTCTTGCATCCGTATCAAACAAATATGGTATCGGATTCTGGAAGCCGGGAGCAGGGATTATCCATCAGGTGATCCTTGAAAATTATGCTTTCCCGGGTGGAATGATGATCGGCACAGATTCCCATACCCCGAATGCAGGCGGACTGGGAATGATTGCTATTGGAGTCGGAGGTGCCGATGCTGTGGATGTCATGGCCGATATGCCATGGGAATTGAAATTCCCAAAGATAATCGGGGTCAAACTTACCGGCAAACTTAGCGGGTGGACATCAGCCAAAGATGTTATCCTGAAAGTCGCCGGTATACTTACCGTAAAAGGTGGAACCGGTTCCATTCTTGAATATTTCGGGGATGGAGCCCTGAACATTTCGTGTACAGGAAAAGGAACCATCTGTAATATGGGAGCTGAAATCGGAGCCACCTCCTCCCTGTTTGGCTTCGATAAGAAAATGGAAGAGTTCCTTCGTGGAACCGGAAGAGACGATGTGGCTGATGAAGCCCTGAAGATTGCCGGTTACCTTACAGCAGACCCGGAAGTGTATCAAAATCCTGAACCCTATTTTGATGAACTGATTGAAATCAACCTGTCAGAACTTGAACCACACATCAATGGACCCTTTACACCCGACAAAGCGTGGCCACTTTCCCGGTTTGCCGATGCTGTCAGGGAAAATGACTACCCGCAAAAACTGGAAGTTGGACTGATCGGATCATGTACCAATTCATCCTATGAAGATATCAGCAGGGCAGCCTCCGTTGCAAAACAGGCTGTAGATAAAAAATTGAAAACAAAAGCCGAATATACCGTTACTCCCGGATCAGAAATGGTTCGATACACTATCGAGCGGGATGGATTGCTGAAAACTTTCCAGAATATCGGAGGGATCGTCCTGGCAAATGCCTGTGGACCCTGTATCGGGCAATGGGCAAGACACGAAGCCAACAAAGAACGGAGAAACTCGATCATCACCTCCTTTAACCGGAATTTTGCAAAACGGAACGATGGCAATCCTAATACTCATGCATTTGTCGCCTCACCTGAGATCGTTACTGCCTTAGCAATAGCCGGTGACCTGGCCTTTAATCCCATGACCGATACACTCATCAACGAAGAGGGAAAAGAGGTAAAACTGGATGAACCTCAAGGATTGGAATTCCCGTTGAAAGGATTTGACGTGGAAGATAACGGATACCTGGCTCCTGCGGAGGAAGGCAGTTCAGTTGAAGTGAATGTTAATCCCGAATCCCAGCGACTCCAACTGTTGAAACCGTTTGCGGAATGGAACGGAGAAGACCTGAGAGGACTGAAGGTGCTGCTTAAAGCCAAAGGGAAATGTACTACCGACCACATCTCAATGGCAGGACCCTGGTTGCGTTACCGCGGACACCTGGATAACATTTCAAAAAACATGCTGATCGGAGCCGTGAATTTCTTCAACGAAAAAACAAACCTGGTGAAGAACCAGCTGACCGGAGAATACGGTCCCGTGCCCGACACAGCAATCCATTATAAAGAGCATGGCATCGGATCCGTTGTGGTTGGTGATGAGAACTATGGGGAAGGCTCTTCACGCGAACATGCCGCCATGGAACCCCGTAACCTCGGGATCAAAGCCATCCTGGTACGGTCATTCGCCCGGATACATGAAACAAACCTCAAAAAACAGGGTATGCTGGCACTTACCTTTGCCAACGGGGAGGACTATGATAAGATCAGGGAGGATGACACGATGGATATCGTCGGCTTAACCCGCTTCACACCGGGAGAGAACCTGACTGTAATTGCACACCATGCTGACGGAACCAACAATGAAATTCCGGTTAACCATTCCTATAACAAAAACCAGATCGAATGGTTTAAAGCCGGATCCGCCCTTAACCTCATCCGAAAACAAAACCGGTAACCCTCGTCAGACGACTAACGTTCGTCTGACGAGTAAAAAAACTGGCCCAATAATCTCCATTCACCGGGTGAATTGGAATCACCCGGTGAATAAATAAACCCCTTAAATATGACAGGTCTTTAAATTGCTGTAAGGCTTTTTTAAAAATAACTAATAATTTAGTTGTAAAACTAAACATTTAGTTGTATATTTGATTCGGAATGGAATGAAATTTGTTTTTAACCAGATCAGCCATGCTAGAACTAACCAAAGCCGAAGAACAGATCATGCAGATCCTGTGGGATCTTGAGAAAGCATTTGTCAAAGACATCATCGAACAGTTGCCCGATCCGAAACCTGCCTACAACACGGTTTCAACGATCGTCCGGATCCTGGAAAAGAAGGAATTTGTATCATACAAGGCATACGGGAAAACACACGAGTATTTTCCGATGGTGAGCAAGGAGGAGTACACAAAGGCTCATCTGGACAATTTTATCAAGAATTATTTTTCCAATTCTTTTGAAAAGATGGTCTCCTTTTTTGCCCGGGAGAAAAATCTCTCGGTTCATGAGATGGAAGATATCCTGAAAATAATGGAAGAAGAGATTGAAAAACAAAACAAAGCGCAAGGATGAATGATCTCTGGAAGTACCTGATCGAATCAGCTGTAAGCCTTTGCCTTTTCTATGGGATATATTGGATATTCCTGAGAAGAGATACCTTCTTTACCAGGAACCGGTTCTATCTGGCGTTGACCATTTTCCTGTCGATGATTATTCCTTTGCTGTCAGTTTCTATCCGTCAACCTGCCCCCATTTACACCATTGAAGCAATGCTTGATGAAGCAGTCATAGCTCCTGCCTCCTCCCTCAACGTCCCAACAGGAGATTCACCCCGAAATCTGTTCACATGGTTTTACCTGGCTGGGGCCGTATTCTTTTTGTTGAAATTTCTTGTCAACACCGGGCAGATAGTATGGCTGATTAAGAGATACGGGATCACAAGGGAGAATGGACTACGAATCGTTTACATGGACAGGAACCTTTCCCCTTTTTCATTTTACAACATCATTTTTCTGAACGGATCCCTGACCGGAAACGATTACAGGGAAAAGATCATTGCCCATGAGATGAATCACATCCGGAACATGCACACTCTTGACCTGGTCGTTTTCGAATTGCTGACCATCATTCAATGGTTCAATCCGGTTGCATGGCTTTACAAATGGTCATTGAAGGAAGTTCATGAATATCAGGCCGATGAATCGGTTATTCGGGGAGGTCACAATGCCCTGAATTACCAGGAGTTGGTCCTCAGCCAGGTTTTTGGGAACCAGTTTTTCAGGGTAGCCCACAACCTGAACAGTTCACTCATTAAAAAACGGATTGTCATGATGACAAAATTTAAATCGTCAAAGGTTGCCCGGTATAAAATTCTTCTTGCCCTGCCGGCAGCATTGCTCGTTATTGCCCTTTTCTCATTTTCCAATAATTCCCCGGACCATTCAGTTGGGACCACTCCTACCCTCTTCCCTGACCCGTCCATCAATGCACCACAGGATACTGCCGTTTATATCAAGGTGGATACAATGCCGAAGTTCCAGGGTGGTGATATGGAAAAATTCAGACGATACCTAGCCCTGAACATCAGGTACCCTGAAGAAGCCAGGGAGAAAAACATTACCGGTACTGTCTACGTCCAGTTTGTTGTTAATCAAAGGGGGAAAGTCGATAAAGTTCAGGTTATTCGCGGGGTTGATCCTTTACTGGACAGTGAAGCACTCAGGGTAGTGTTAGGCAGCCCGGTCTGGGAGCCGGGTATAAAAAACGGGGAAAAAGTGTCCATCGCGTTTACCTTTCCTGTTGCATTTGTTCTGAGCGAAAAAGAGAGCCAATCACAGCCACAGATTCCCAGTGTGGATCCAGACAATCCCGATGTCTATTTCCTGGTTGAGGAGATGCCCATGTTCCGGGGGAGTAAGGGAGAGGCTTTCCGTGATTACGTGAGTGAAAACCTGAGGTATCCCCGAGAAGCAATGGAGAAAGGCATTTCCGGTAAAATCTTTGTTCAGTTCGTGGTGAACAGAGAGGGATTGATAGAGGATGTTACGGTAGTAAAAAGTGTGGATCCCCTGTTGGACAAGGAAGCAATCAGAGTAGTAGCCAATAGCCCGGCCTGGACACCCGGCAAGCAGGGTGGGAAATGTGTAAAGGTGAGATATACCTTCCCGATCGTATTCACTCTTCCCGACGAAAGCAGGGTACCAACACAAAATAGCATGACTGATTCCGAAACAGGATTACCGGTATTTTATGTCGTTGAACAGATGCCCAGGTTCCAGGGATCGGATAATATAAATGCCTTCAATCACTATGTTACAGAGAACCTGGTGTACCCGGAAGAAGCGTTGAAAAAAGGCATCAGCTGCACCGTCTACATCAGCTTTGTTGTGGACAGAGAAGGAAATGTACGGGATGTGAAAATGGAGAGGGGCATAGCTGAATTTGAAAAGGAAGCGATCCGGGTTGTGCAATCCAGTCCGAAATGGGAACCGGGCATTCAGCGGGAACATAAAGTGGATGTCGCTTTTACCATCCCTGTCACATTCCTTCTTCCGGCAAACTGGGAAAAGCAGCCCCTGCCTGCCGATATAAAAAAGGCTGATGAACAAGTGTTTTTTGTTGTGGAAGAGATGCCAAAATTCCAGGGTGGTGATTTCTCAACCTTCAGGCAATACATTGCTGAAAACCTTGTTTATCCTGATGAAGCTAAGAAAAAGAATATCTCAGGAACGGTCTATGTTCAGATGGTTGTGACCAGTGAGGGGAAAGTCGACAATGTTAAAGTAATCCGCGGGGCAGATCCCCTGCTGGATAAAGAAGCCCTCCGGGTGGTGATGAGCAGCCCGGAATGGGAACCGGGCCTGCAAAAAGGGAATAAGGTCAATGTAGCATTTACATTTCCCGTTATTTTTGAGCTTTCCGATAAACTGGCGAAAAATACTCAGGACGAAACGGTTGTCGTTGGACTCAAATCAAAAATAAGTGACGATGCCTTATACCTGATCGATGGCAAAATTGTCAGTCATGATATTTTTTCGACCTTGAATCCTGATCATATTGAAAGCGTTGAGGTCATAAAGGGAGAATCTGCAATTGAAAAGTATGGCGAAAAAGGAAAAAACGGTGTCATATATGTTACGATGAAGAGTGGGGATAATAAACCCGGTGGTTTGTCATTCAGGGTAATCGGCATTCAACCGGGATCGGATATCCTCTTTTTGATTGATGGGGAAAAGGTTAAAATGGAAGAGGTCAAGTTACTGAATATATCAGATATTCAAAGCATTGAAGTGTTAAAGGGGGAAAAAGCCGAAAAGGAATTTGGAGATGCTGGTATAGGGGGTGTAGTTAAGATCACCATGAAATAGAACATAACCAGAGCCAATATGGAAAACATCAGCATAGCAGAAGGGAAAGGGCAATAAAAAAACAGACGATCCATCTGAATATAAATAATATTCAGAGCATTACAGGTGCAATTATACCAATCAATGGTAAGAAAAAGTAAAATCCTTCAACTGATTTTGATTACTTCTCTTTTTAGTTATCATAGTTGTGTACAAAAAACAAATGTCACAACAATTCAAGTTGAAGTTAACAACATTGAAGCCGATACAATCAATTACTATGTAACAAAAGATGGAATTGGTGCATATCCTCTCTGGCGATGGAATTCTGTAAGCCTTGATTCCAACATGAATGCGGTTATTGAGATTGAAAATCCTGGTCTGAATTCCATTTTAATAATGCCGGATTCAAGAGATTTTGGGAAATCAGCTTTTCTTTTAATACTACCTGGGGATTGTTATTCTGTAACTTTGGATCCTTCAGACTCAATTCAAGTGAAAATTAATGGAAACTATGATGAAGGCCAACAATTTATTACGGATTTCTATAATTATTTCAATACAAGATATGAAACAGAGAATGAATACATTGGACATTTATACTCTGATACGATCCCTGAATCAATCAGTAAAGATTTTGTAAAAAATAAGTCTCAGCATATAGAAAAAATTGAGTCAATATGCAAGAATAAGGGAATTGATAAAAGGAGATGTAATGCAATTAAAACCCATATAAATTATTCATACTTTGATAATATGCTCTCAGTGTTGTTCAGAAAATCACGAATGAAAGAAATCGACACATTGGAGTATTACAACAACGCTATTGCTTATCCGGTTAATCTGATGCAGAACGATTTTCAAGAACTACTATCCGACCTGTTCAACGAATTCCCTAATAACCAGGAATATGTTAACCTTTATTTTGATTTGAGTCAACACTTATACTATTACATCTGGTATGAATCGATGAATGATTCCCTTTCGATACATGACAGGACTGTGGAACTTCAATTGGCTGAGAAGTATTTGGACCCATTTCTATTTGAATTATATTTTGCTTCACAATTCACAAAAATATCCATGAAGGAATCATTCGAGGCTGTTGAAATGAGGTATGAAACCTTTATAGCAAGGTATCCGGATAGCAGATATTTGCCCGGCATTGAATACATCATGCCTTTTTTAAAGCAACGATATTACATGTACTACCCTCCTGAGGTGAGTTCAGACATTCAAGATCTAAGTGAGGATGTTATGCTTGTTGAGGAATATCAGGAAATTATGTCACTTGATCAAATTATAGAAAGATACAAAGGCAAAGTGATTTATATCGATTTCTGGGCATCCTGGTGCGCTCCATGTATTGGGGAGTTTGAATACGCTCCTCAACTGCATGAGTTTGCAGAAAAGAATGCAATTGTTTTACTTTACATTTCAACAGATAAGGATGAACATAAATGGGTAAACGCTTTAAACAACTATATGTTGGATGGATACCATGCACGGATGGTTACTGATGAATTCCGGTCTGAGCTTGAAAAGTATGATATCTATGGAATTCCCAGATATATGATTGTTGACAAGGAAGGAAATGTAGTTGAACATGAAGCAAAAAGACCGAGTTCTGGTAATGAACTTTTTGAACAGCTACTGAAATATACCAATTGACTCAAGTTGCTAGTTATCGATAATAGGTTGATATTTTACTGAAGATATAAAGTTTTTCATATGGAGAGCGACTCTCTGAGTCGCTTCTCCCGCTGTCAGCGGGAGGTTAAAAAGCGCTCTGGAGAGCGCAAACGACTTGGAAAGTCGTTCTCCAATAGAAAAACAAGTTCCAGTAATATGTTAAATATGACTGGCATTTCACTCATAACTGACAAATTGAACTAATTTACTGTTCTGCCAATAAACAACGATAAATCAACAGGCAATGAAAGCCAGGATAATTCTTATTATGCTTTTTGCATTTTCAATGATACGACCGGTCGTATCACAGGAAGATGACATCCACCAGAAAACTGAACTCTATTTGTTGAACCGTCAATACACGGAAGCCATAGAGGAAGCGCAGCGGATCCTGACTGAAGATTCGTTGAGCTCCCGGGCAAATTTCAACATGGGACAGGCTTACATCGGATTGCTCAAATACCCGGAAGCCCTTGAGGTGCTTGAGCGGGCAATCCGGCTGGATCCTGAAAACATTACCATCCTGAATGCCATTGGAGAGACCTGGTCGGCATTGGGAGCATTAAACAATGCCATTAATACCTATTATACAATCATTCAGCTCGATTCCACCAACTATTATGGATACATCCAGTTGGGTAAACTGTACCAGAGAAAGAATGATTTCCTGCGTGCCATACCCATATACCAGTATCTTACCAGCCTCGACTCCACGAACTTTTACTATTACAAGCAGCTTGGTATCTGTTTTGAAAAGATCAATGACCCCACCTCTGCTGCATGGTTTCTTGACCGGGCACTGAAACTCAATCCGAAAGATATTGGTCTGTACACAACCCTTGCAAACATTTACATCAGAACAGGGATCTTCCAGGGAGCCATTGATCTTCTGGCTACAGGACTCGAGCAGGATTCTACCGATGCTGCCATAATCAAGGTAAAATCGTATGCTCATGTCCTTGCACACCAGAACGAAGAAGCCATCGGAGGGTTCATGAAGCTACTGGAAATGGGTGACTCCTCCCTGTTTGTCTGTAAATACACCGGGCTTGCCTATTTCGGGAACGACCAGTTTGAAAAAGCAGTACATTACCTTGAAAAAGCCTATTTCGCAGATACCACCAGTGCAGAAAACTGTTACTATTATGCTCTTGCCCTGAGTGAAGATTATCACAAACGGGAATCAACGGAGTACCTGTTAATATCGATCGACTTGCAGCAACCTAATTTTGAGTTTTTGGGAACCATTTACAAAAAGATCGGTGACAATTACAACCACGTTGCTGACTGGGAAAACACCTTGAAGTATTTCCTGCTGGCATTTGAAAACAATCCGGGTGACCGTGAATTGATTTTCCGGATCGCAAGCCTGTATGATTACCGCCTGGAAGATCCCCATAAAGCACTTCACTATTACACCCTGTTTATGGAGGGTGCCGGAGAAATAACAGAGACCGGAGAAGAGAGCAATGTTGTTTCCCTGGCTGCTGTTGCCGCAAAACGAATTGAAGCCATCCGGGAAGAGCTCCACTTCAGGGGAGAGCTGGATAAGTAGAGGGTGTATCAAAAGTCCATAAAATCGTCATTCTGAATTCCTGCCAGGCAGGCAGGTAGTTCAGAATCTCAGTGTACAGATAATCAGATACACGAGATCCTGAAACTAGTTCAGGATGACTAAGAATTTGACTTTTGATACACCCTCTACGACACGTTAGCACATTGTTAATCAATGGGAAACCGTACCTGTCATTTCGATCAATTTTTCAAACATGTTAGAAAAATTGGAGAAATCTTCTCGAGGGTTTTGAATTATATTAATAGTTATTCCAGATCTCAGGATTAAGGTTTTTAAATCCTGGATTAAAAGATTGTATCAACCGGTTTTTCTTTTCCCTTCTCCATTTCTTTATCTCTTTCTCTCTATCAATAGCATGTTGAACCATTTGGAAACGCTCAAAGTAAACTAATTCATAACAATGGTATCTTCCGGCAAAAGTTGTCCGGATCCCTCTGCTTTCATAGTGTTCCCACAATCTTCGCTTCAAGTCGTTTGTGACTCCAATATATATGGTGCTTCGACTTGGATTCGCAACTATATAAACAAAATAATTATGCTGCATAAATTTCAAATTACTAATAACAACAATGAATGGTTTCTTTACCTAAATCCTAAGATAACAAATGTTAGAAGATTTCTCTCCACCAAATGGCGGATCGAAATGACAAATCCCGATAATTGGTTTTTATAACTGAAATATAGAATCGTTGTTCAACGCTGAGAATGCTTTTAAAAATGTTTCCGAGAATATTAGTAATTTTAGGTAAAATAGAATCTCCTATCAATGACTCTTTCAAAAAGAATAGCAGCATTCATCAGGCTTGGCAAAATAATTAGCAAAATGCTGGGGAATGGAGGTAAACATCCAGATTTACCTGTATCCGCTGTCGGGTTGAGTCAACTAATCCATACTGTCCAGGATCAGAATCCCTGGTTCACACCGGAAAATGTGACAACCGCCCTGTCAGCCATAGCCCGATCGTTGACCCCGGAAAGCCTGGCAACCTGGATATCCATGTATCCGGCACTTAAAAAGGAAACGGCTCCCAGGCGCATTGGAGTAATGATGGCAGGGAACATTCCGCTGGTCGGTTTTCACGACTTCCTGTCGGTCCTGATGACCGGTCATCAGTTTATCGGGAAACTCTCCTCAAAAGACGACCGGTTGTTGCCTGCCGTTGCCCATTTACTCACCGAAATAGAGCCAGAGTTTAGCGGACAGATCGACTTTTCAGCAGGAGATCTTACCTCCATTGATGCGATTATTGCTACAGGCAGCGATAACTCGGCACGCTATTTTGACTACTATTTTGCCCGTTATCCAAACATCATCCGGAGGAACAGAAACGGGATTGCAATCCTTGATGGATTGGAGAGCAGATCAGAGCTAAACGCTTTGGGAGAGGATATTTTCTGCTATTTTGGTCTCGGTTGTCGCAGCATTTCAAAACTATTTGTTCCCGAAAACTTTGATTTTACCCCCCTGACCAATGCACTACAGGCATACAGTCACCTTGCAGATCACAAAAAATATAAAAACAACTATACCTATAACCGCGCAAGATACACCCTGCAACAGATGGCATTCATTGATGCAGGATTCCTCCTTTTAAGAGAAGAAGATGAAATGGCTTCACCTCCCGGTATTGTCTATTTCGAATACTACAATCAGCAGGAAGAGCTTAAAAAGAGACTCGATCTGCTGAAAGATAAGATCCAATGCACAGTCAGTCATAACAAATATTTCAATTCCATTGGTTTCGGAAAATCCCAATACCCTGATCTCTGGGAATATGCTGATGGAATAGATACCATGAAATTTCTTTTATCATTGAATAATTGAGTAAAAAGTTGTAAATTGTATGTACCAATTTACCGTTTTGTCTTCAGGAAAAAGCTGTTGGATAAAATTTAAACCACCATGGACAATTTGGTGTATACATTCCGAATGATCTCTACCGAGGAGGATAACTTCAGAAGGGATTTTGAAATACGCCCAGATCAGACGTTTTTCGACATGCATCTTGCCATTCAGAAAAACCTGGGGTACGATAAGTCACACATGGCATCCTTTGTCCTGACCAATGAAAAATGGGAAAGGGAAGTAGAAATCACCCTTTTTG
>Ga0315534_1000812_pt1 | contig 21875 bp, 16 predicted proteins | sample SalMarSW160240MG_FD_203094 | JGI IMG/M metagenome (GOLD analysis project Ga0315534, IMG submission 203094) | Salt marsh sediment microbial communities from the Plum Island Ecosystem LTER, Massachusetts, United States - Salt Marsh Sediment SW1602-40 ... | reverse complement strand
GCCTCGAACGATTGCGTAAGAAGAGCAACGAAAGCAATCCGACGAGGAGCGAGAAGATAACCGTGATTGAGTTGCCGGTTGTAAGCGGCAGCCCCAGAAGATCCAGATAGAGGATAATGCCAAAAGTTATTAAGCCGTAGCGAATACCGTCCTTGAACCTCATGGATTATGCCTTTTCCTCTGCCAGAACCTCGCCCAGCAAGCCCATCGGACGGAAGATCAGTACGAGAACGAGTATTGAAAATGCGATCACGTCTTTATACTCCGTGGGCAGACCGAGCGCGCTGGGTCCTAATGCTTCGAGCACACCAAGCAGTACCGCACCAAGCATGGCGCCGGGAATGTTGCCGATCCCGCCAAGAACGGCAGCGGTGAATGCTTTGAGGCCCGGGATGAAACCTGTGTTGAAACGCATGACCGTGTTGTGAAGTCCAAACATGACGCCACCGGCTCCGGCGAGAGCGGACCCGAGGGCAAAGGTAAAAGCGATGACATTATCGACATTGATGCCCATCAACGCAGCGGTTTCCTTGTCCTCGGCAACGGCACGCATGGCGCGGCCCATTTTGCTACGGCGTACGATGATAAAGAGACCGATCATCATCAAGATGGAGGCTACTAAAATGAAGACCCCCGTGCGGGTGACAAAAATCCCGGTGTCACCGAGCGACCACCCGCCGGCGATGAGTTCCGGTTTGCGGAAGCTATGGGGGGTCACACCGAAAATCCGCAGCGCGGAATACTGCAGGAAGAACGAAGCGCCGATGGCGCTGATGAGCGGCACCAGGCGCGGCGCTGTCCGCAGCGGCCGGTAAGCGATGCGCTCTAAAGTGATACCGGTGAGCACAGAGGCGATCATGCCGGCGATGATGACCAGCAGGATCGCCAACGCGGCCACGAAGGAGGATCCCTCTGTCCAGCCCAGTGTGGTGAACAACTGCAGCGTGAAGAAACCGGCAAATCCACCAATCATCATCACTTCGCCGTGGGCGAAATTGATCATGAACAAGATTCCGTAAACCAGCGTGTATCCCAAAGCGATGAGCGCGTACACCCCACCGAGGATCAGTCCGTTAATGATCTGAAAAACCCAATATTGGGGTGTGTAGGATGTTTGTTCAGCGACGGCGAGAATACGCCAAACCAGAAGGATCGATATAACGATGCCAAATGTGATGATCAGAATTCTGCTTTGAGTTTTACGGTTGATCGCGCCCAGCGTTCTTTTAATCGACGCCCGTTTTGGGTTTTTCTTCATTGAAGATGACCAATCGTGTTGATAGAGTATGAATTGAAAATTGCGATTTTCTGAATGTTGTTAGTGAGAAGACTGGGGTAGTTTTCACTACCCCAGTCTTTGTTTCGATCAATGTGAGATGGTTTTACTCGAGACCAAAGCCTGACACCTGCATCCAGGCGCCATCCTGGACCTGGAAGATCTGGATACCACCGGCGCCGCAATCACCGATTGCGCTGCAGACCATAACGCCGGCCAAACCTTGCAGACCAGAGGTGGACCGAACCGCGGTGACTAGCGCCTCACGCTCGATGATCAGGTAACCTTCACCTGCATCATCCGTCATGGCTACACTCTTGATCGCCTCGGCGAGGAGATTGACCGCGTCGTAAGCCTGGGCATGGAAGGGTCCGAGGTCATCCGGAGCGACGCCGTATTTCTCCATGTACTTGGCGTCGAAATCCGCATTGGCATCCTCGAGCTCATCACCGGCAACGAAACTCGCATAGGCGCCCTCGGCAGCATCACCCGCAGTATCGAGATACTGGGCGGTGTAGGTGCCGTCGTCGCTGAAGAAGATCGCGTCCTCGAGGCCGACTTCGTCCATCTGGATGGTGATCAATCCAGCTTCCGTGGAGTAACCGCCGAAGAAGATCAACTCGGGGTTGTTCGGTGCAATTTGGGTGAGAGCCGCACGGAAATCCGTGTCACCGACTTGCACGCCCTGGAAATCGACGATCGTGCCACCGAGCAGTTCGAACGCATCCTGGAAAAGCTCGACGAGGCCGAGACCATAGTCGGAGTTGTCGTGCATGATGGCCACGTTCGTTACGCCGAGAACGTTGATGATATAGTCTGCATCAACGTTCGCCTGCTGCTTGTCGCTCAAAGCAACGCGGTTGCAGATGTCGCATTCTTCGCTCGTAACAGCGGGGTTGGTGGAGCTGGCCGAAACGAAGGGGATACGCGCTTCAGTAAAGATCGGGATCAGCGCCAGGGTTTCGCCAGTGCACATACCACCCTGCACGGCAACGATGGAAGGATCGGCTGCGAATTTATTGCCGACGACCGTTCCGGCATCGCCATCGCAGGCACCATCTTCAGTCACCAGTTCCCAATCGTGACCTTCAAAACCGCCTGCGGCGTTGAGATCGTCGACCGAGAGTTCGGCAGCCTGTTGAATGTCGAGACCTGGATCAGGAAGTGGGCCGGTCAGGCCGGTCGATTGGCCGATGCGGATCGGTTCACCCGGCGCGATGACGACATAGCCGGCATCGACGAGTTCGTCAGCCGTCATGCCCATGGCGAGTACGTCACCTTGCTCTTCCATGGGTTCTTCCATCGCTTCTTCTGGCGTGGCCGAAGGCTCAACAGCAACGGGTTCCGCCGTTGGCGTGGTCTTGGCGCATGCTGCCAACAGTAGGCTGGCAATTAATAGGATAATAAGCGGCGTAAGTCGTTTCATGGTAATTCTCTCCTCCTCCATTAAAATTGACTTTGTTTGATCAAAGTCTTTATCGAGGTTTTTTTACGATATTTATTTACTTCGTGGCGTTAACTCCTCCTTTCAATCTCTATTACAGCGTAGCCAGGGAATTCTGGAAATTAAAATTTGGTTGATTGGGATTGTCAAGAAAAAATTCCCGTCGAAAACAATGAACACCTCCCAGCAGGGAGGTGTCCCGCGCGAGCTTCAGCGTTCGTTTCGCGCACCGCCCTGGACACCGGAAAGGGTTTTATGTTTCGTCGAGGTGCCAAGCCATACAAGCAATCCAAACGAGAATTTGTTCCAAAAGCAAACCGTCGATGATTTCCAAAATCACCGGAAATATATAGCTAATAATCTATCATAGCTTTCATGGATGTCAATAACGCCTGTGCGCGTGGATGATTCTGAATTGAAGAAAAAAGGAGCGGGTGATGGGATTCGAACCCACGAATGGTAGCTTGGGAAGCTACTGCCTTACCACTTGGCGACACCCGCGTCTTCGCTGCGGATTATAGAAGTCGCAAAGGGGGTTGTCAAGCAAGATGCCGTCGTAAACGGTTGAGTGCCATGCTTATGGCCCACTGCGCGGCATACACAGGAGGACCGCCGTATGTGCGTGCCAGGGTTTCGTTTCCCACCGGTGAGTTGATCAGGATCGTACAAAGATGACGCACACCTTCTGCAGTCAAATGCAAACCCATGCCGAGGCGCGTGTGATATGAAAGCTGCAAGCGGCTGAGCGCGGCGGCTAATTCATCGGAGTCCTCGACCTGGGTCAATACCTGGCCGCAGACAAACGGTTCCTCCAGCGGCGAAAGCGCTGCGGAAAGCGCACCATTCGTTCCACACTCGACGGTCACGAGCTGCAGTTGATAGGCCGCTACGCGAGCCAGGGTGGCGGCTTCCAGGGAGTGCTCGTCGATGCCGTATACATGTTCACCCAAACGCTGCCGGATCGTCGTTTCGAATTTCCAGATCAACTCGTCTGCTTGATCAACCGTTTTGGCCTTCGCCGTGATACGCACATCGACCCGTCCGGGATGCGCGGCCAGACCGACGGTTGGGTTGCTGAATTTTTCGAGGTCCTCGAGGCGGCTGTCAACGGCGGATTCCCCCAAGCCGGATGTATGAATGATGCGGGTTTTAATCAAGCCCTGCGGATTAAATTTTTCACGCAGATAGGGAATGGCATAATTCTTCAGCCCGTGCTCCATTTCGGCCGGCACGCCTTGAAGGGCAAAAATAACCGACGCCGCGCTTTCGATTAAAAACCCCGGCGCCGTGCCGATTGGGTTGTCGATGGCGATGGCGTCTTGCGGCAGTTGTGCCTGGCGGCGGTTGTTCTCCGTCGGCCGGCGTCCGAAGCGGGCGAAACGTTCTAAAATTTGCTGCCACAATTCGGGGCGGAATTCGAGCGCTCGATCGAGGGCCAGCGAAATGCCTTCCCGCGTGACGTCGTCGATCGTAGGGCCCAGACCGCCGGTAGTGATGACGACTTGTGCGCGTCGGGTGCTCTCGCGAACGACCTCGGCGATTCTTTCCGTGTTATCGCCGACGGTAATCGTGCGGAAGACGTCGATGCCAATCTCACGCAGCGCTTGCGCGATAGTGTGTGTATTGGTGTCGACGATTTCGCCCAGGAGTAATTCAGTGCCAATCGAGATGATCTCTGCTTGCATGAGCTCCACTTGAAAACGTGCCGCTACCGAGCTGAAACGCCATGCCCCTACGACTATTATAGCCACAAGAATCGATTTACGTTCCACGAATCCTGTACAATGGTATCGCTTTCGTTATCTAGTGGGAGTTCGTTTTTCAATGCGATCACACGAATTGGGCAAATGGGGTGAAGACGTTGCCGTAGAATATCTTCAATCGATGGGCCTTGTCCTTTTGGATCGCAATTGGCGTTGTGAGGAAGGGGAACTCGACATCGTGGCTTTAGACGGCGAGGTCGTCGTCATCGTGGAAGTGCGTACGCGCAGCTCAGATGCTTACGGCGCGCCCGAAGAAAGTCTGACCCCTCGAAAACGCCGGCATCTGCAGAAAGCAGCGCTTGCGTATCTGCAAGATAAAGAACGCCTCGAGGACGTTTGGCGGATCGACGTTGTTGCCATCGAGGCGTCTCGCGATGGCCATGTGGACCGGATCGAACACTACGCAAACGCGATCGAGGGGGAGCGGGAATCGTGAACCTGGAAAACAAGGTCGTGACTATTTTCGGACCCACGGCTGTGGGCAAGACCGAAGCGGCAATATACGCAGCCGAGAAATTACCGGCGGAAATCATCTCCGTCGATTCGCGCCAGATCTATCGGGGCATGGACATCGGTACAGCAAAACCGACGCACCAACAACGAGCCCGAGTGCCTCACCATCTCATCGATGTGGCCGATCCCGAGCATCCCTGGTCACTAGTCGACTACTGCGAGGCCGCTTTGGCGGCAATCGATGCGATTCACGCGCGCCAACGTCTGCCGCTGCTCGTGGGAGGCACGGGTCAATATTTTGCGGCCATTTTGGAGGGCTGGCAGCCGCCGCCGCAAGAATCTGATCCAGAATTGCGGCGCGAATTGGAGGCGTTTGCAGAGGCGCACGGATCCCAGGCGCTGCACGAAAGGCTGCGAGAAATCGATCCGCAATCGGCGCAGCGCATCGATCACCGCAACGTTCGGCGCGTAGTTCGCGCTTTGGAAATCTGTCAAGTCAGCGGTACGCCGGCGAGCAGTATGCGCAGAAAGAAACCGCCTCCCTTCGACGTGCTGCGAGTTGGGTTAACCATGCCGCGCAAGGAATTGTATGCACGCCTCGACGCGCGCATCGAGGCGATGATGGCGGCGGGATTTGTCGAGGAAGTCGAGCAGTTGTTTGCTAAAGGCCTGCTTCCGGATAGTCCGACCATGTCCGCCATCGGCTACCGGCAAATCGGAGCATATTTACAGGGAATAATAACCCTGGACGAGGCCGTTGTGCGCATACGGCGTTTGACGCGGCAGTTCGTGCGCAGGCAGGCGAATTGGTTTAAAGCCGCTGATGCGCAGACACATTGGATCTCTGCAGGCCCGGATGCCGGTGGGGAAGTGGCTTTTTTGATCAAGCGTTGGTATACGGGGACCGATTAGAAGGAACTGAACACCAGAAATAAAAGCGCGGATATCCCGGCCGTGATCGGGATGGTAAACAGCCAGGCCGTCAGCATTTCGCCCAACACCTGCCAGCGAACCATGTTCGCCCGATGACCCGCGCCGACGCCTACGATGGCGGAGCTCATAACTTGTGTCGTACTGACCGGGCCGCCGAATATGGCTGCACTGAGGATAACCACAGACCCCGCAACCTGAGAGGCGAAGGCATGCACGGGGCGGATACGGAAAATCTTGCCCCCAAGTGTGCGGATCAAACGCCAGCCTCCGATCGCAGTTCCCAGGGCAATTGAAGCTGCGCTTATGGTGATGACCCACAACGGGACTTCGAATGCCGATAATTTGCCCATAAGAACAAGTCCGAGGGTGATCACACCCATAGTTTTCTGAGCGTCGTTCGCGCCGTGGCTCAATCCCAGGCCGAGCAGCGTTAACACCTGAACGCGTCGAAAAAGCAGGTTGACTTTCGGTGTAGCTTTACGGAACAGCCAGAGAATGAGTCGAATGAAGACGAAGCCGACGATCATTCCCAGTAAGGGGGAAATCAGCAGCGTGAGGATGATCTTTAATAATCCGCCGAGTCGAACGACGTTAAGACCGCTATCCAGAATAGCGGCACCCAAGAGGCCGCCGATCAACGCGTGGGAGGAAGATGACGGAAGACCGAAATACCAGGTCAGCAGATTCCAGATAATAGCTGCGCTAAGCGCGGACAATACCACATTAAGATTGATGGCGTTGGTATCGAGTAAACCTTCACCAACGGTCTTGGCGACGGCGACGCCAAACAAGAATGGACCGATGAAGTTCGTCAATGCAGAGAGTATAAAAGCTGTTCTGGGGCGTAGGGCGCGGGACGAAATTACACCTGCAACGATGTTGGAGCTATCGTGCATACCGTTGAGGAAGTCGAATACCAATGCCAATGCCAACAGAGTGTAAATCAAGGTGCGTATGCCTTTGGGTAAGCAGCTTGTATGCCGCTTTTGAGATGATTGTATCGGTAAAACCCAGCGAAGGCGATTCTCAACGCAGCGCTGGACCCGTTTACCACATCGAGCGTAGGCGAAACGCTCAGCGAATTCGGGCAGGCAATTTCGGCTCGGTAAACGATGCGCCGATGCGATGGATGGCTAAAATGGTCAATGTGATGGCCAATCCCGGGGCGAGGACTAACCAGGGCGCTTCAATGAGAAACGCACGGCCATTGTTGAGGATCGCTCCCCAATCCGGCAAGGATGGATCGCCGGCAAGACCCAGAAACGTCAGCGTCGTGACTCCCATGAATGCCCACGCATAATGGGTCGTTGCGAGGGAGACAATGTGTCCCGCTGCATTTGGGAGCAGGTGACGAATGGCGATGTGCAGTCGGCTCCCTCCCAGCGCTTCTGCGGCGTATACGTATTCCTTTTCCATCAACTGCAGGCTGAGTGTGCGCACCACACGGGCGAAAGCAGGCGCACCACCCAGACCGATGGCGAGTATGACAGTTGTGAGGCCGGGTCCGAAGCCGGCTACGAGGAGCATGGCAAGCAGCAGCGCAGGAACGGAGAGAGCGGCGTTGATCACGGCCGATATGAGACGATCGATCAGCCCACCAGAAACCGCGGCGGCGAATCCCAGAAGGCTTCCGAGGGACAAGGTCAGCAGCGCGGCAAGCATCGAAGCGCCGGGACTGATGCGGCATCCGTACAGCAGCCGCGACCAGAGGTCGAAGCCCAGTCCATCGGTGCCGAGTGGAAAATGCTCACGGGGTGAAAGCAGCGGTTCAGCAATGGGGTGGTAGGGATTCGCAGGAGCGATGAGCGGGGCGAAGACGGCCAATCCTACGATGATCACCAGCCAGCTGAGTGCAAGTAGATCCGCAGCACGTTTCATCAAGCGCGCCTCCGCAGACGGGGGTCGATGGCGAACGAGAGCAGATCGGCGATAATGTGACTCAGCGTGTAGAAGATGGCGACGACGGCAACGATTCCCTGTGCGATGGGAAAATCCCCATCCAGGATCGAATCAATTAATAATCTACCGAGGCCTGGACGGGCGAATATGGTTTCCGTGATCACAGTCCCGGAAAGCAAGAATGCGGCTTGGAGGGCGCACATGGAGATTGCCGGTGGAAGCGAGGGCTTTAGTGCATGCCACAGGTAGCGCAGGCCGCTTTGTATTCCTCGTGCTTGCACAGCGAGCATGTACGGTTTGCGCATACTGTCCCGCAGCCCGGCCTGGACGACGCGGGCAATACCACCGGCCGTCGCAAATCCAAGCACGAGCGCAGGAAGAACGAGGTGTTGGATCGGTCGTACCGATCCTTCGGGAAGATAGCTGTAGCCGCTGCGCAGAACGTACAGGGCGAGAATGCCTGTGAAGGTGACCGGAAGAGCCGTCGCCAGTCCCGTAAGCAGGATGGAGAGTTTCCCCGCACAATGATGTTCCTTCCAGGCCGAAAGAATACCCAATACGAAGCCCAATACGACGGCAATCAATAGACCGGCCAGAGCCAGCTCCAAAGTCGCCGGCAGCTGAGAGAGTATTTCCTGGCTGACGGATCGCCGTGTGTAAAGCGAAACGCCAAGATCGCCGCGGATGAAGCCGGCCAGGTAACGCAGGTACTGCAGATGCAGTGGGGCATCGTATCCGAGACTGAGGCGCAAGGCTTCGATTTGCGCTCGTGTCGCCAGTCCGCGGCTGAGCAGGCCCGAGAGCGGATCGCCAGCTGCGAGACGCAGCGCAAAAAATGTAACACTTACCGCCGCCCAGGCGGTGATAAGGCCTTCGAGCAGCCGGCGGACGACCGTTCTTAGGGCGCTAGTTTCAGGTCGATGAGTAAAGGAAACCATCCTTGGGCTGAGAAGTGTAAACCTTGTAAGCGATTGTTGGTGACAACGAGATTGACGTAATCCCGAATCGGAATCAGCAGCGCTTGATCGCGTATCCGTGTGGCTGCCGCTGCATACAGCCCCCAACGAAGTTCAGTGTCCAGGGTGGCTTGGGCAGCTTGGGTGAGTAAGCCGTCCAGCTCCGCATCGGTAAAGCCGCTCCAGTTGTAGAAACCGTCGCTGGTGTAGAACGGGCGCAGCAGATCGGGGTCCGAATCGAACAGGTTGATGCCGATCAGATGATACTCCCCTGCGGCCTGCGCTTCGTTGAGCGGGCCGAACCCCGGGGCGATCTCGAGTTCGACGGTGGCGCCCACTTTTTCCCATGCAGCGCGCAGCAGCTGGGCGACTTCCGAATTCAAACCCCATGACGGCGCAACGATTTGTATTTGCAGCGGCTCATCTTCCCGGCTGCGGATTCCGTCGCCGTCGTCGTCTCGCCATCCGGCTGTGTCCAGAAGATCCACAGCGCGTTCCGGGTCGTAATCCGGGAAGGGCGAATCGGCCGTGTATCCTTTCGTCACGGCAGTCAGGGGAGCGTTCGCAACCGGGGAATACGCGCCAAAGATCGTCGCAACGATCTCGGGGCGGTCCACGGCGGCGATGAGCGCCTGGCGCACACGCACGTCGTCGGTCGGTGCGCGTTGGGTGTTGAACATGAACTGCAGCGGCTGGCCGGGTATGGCGATGGGATGCAGCTCGAAATCCTCGCCGGAGTCCAGTCTGGCGGCATCGAGGTGGGGCACCTCGCCGATCACATCGACCTCACCGCTTTCCAGCGCCAGAGCGCGCGTGGCGGAATCCTCGTAAAAACGAAAGACGATTGTATCGATCGAAGCCTTCTCCTGGTCGTAAATCGAGGGAGCCCATTGGTAATCATCGTAGCGGGTGATGGTCAGGTGATCGTTGGGCACGTATTCGACGAAGCGGTACGGGCCGCTGCCGACCTGGTGAAATTGGTATTCGCTCGGTCCCCAGGTTTCGAGAGCGAGCGGAGAGGCCATGCCCAGATAGACCTGCGAGAGAGCGTCGAGCAGCGGAGCATAGGGTTCATCGAGACGGAAAACGACGCTGTACTCGTCGAGTTTGTCCACGCTCGCCAACGGGCCCAGCATGAGGGCGGCTTTAAACGAGTGATGATCGGGATTGGTGGTGTATTCGACGTTGGCGATCACCGCCTCGGCGTTGAACGGTGTGCCGTCGTGGAACGTGACGTCGTGGCGCAGATAGAAGGTATACGTCAGTGCGTCATCGCTGATGGTCCAGCGTTCGGCAAGGCCGGGGACGAATTCGCCGCTGGCGGGATCTTGGAAGACCAGGGTGTCGTACACCGAGCTGAGCGGGATGCCGAGTTCGGCTGAGGCGTTCAGATGCGGGTCGATTCCGGACGGCGCCAAGGTGAGGCCGTAGACGATGGAATTCGCTTCCTTCGAGCCGGAACAGGCGTATAAAATCAGTGCGCAGAAAAGGATGATGAGTGGTTTAAAAATTTTTTGTGTCATGGTTATCTTGGATGGGCGAGGATCATTGCACCTACGAGTCCGGCATCGTCGCCCAAAGCCGCAGGGACGATGCGCAATCCTTCCAGGTATGCCGGGTGGATGATGTATTTCCGTAATGCAGCGCGGATGGGTTCGAATAAGGGCTCTCCGATCTGTGAAACCCCTCCACCGAGGACGAATATCTCGGGATTGAAAGTGTGAGCCAGATTGGCCAGGTGGTTGCCCAGGATGTCGCCGGTTTCCTCGAGCGTTTCGAGGGCGAGCAAGTCGCCTTCGTTGGCGGCGCGGCCGATGTCTTCGGCGCGTATCGAACCTTCGCTTTCGAATTTCTCGCGCAGCGACGATGCCTGGCCAGACTCCAGTTTTTTCATCGCACGCCGGGCGATGGCCGGGCCCGAGGCGAGTGCTTCCACGTGACCGGATTGACCGCAGCCGCACGGCGGACCGTCGAGGGTGATGCTGATGTGCCCCAGTTCTCCCGCCAGGCCGCGGACTCCCGTAATCAGCTGTCCCGCACTGATGATGCCGCCGCCGATGCCCGTGCTCAAAGTCAGATAGACGAGATGATCCGTTCCGATTCCGGCGCCGAAACGCCACTCCCCGAGAGCGGCCATGTTGGCGTCGTTGCCCAGGGCGATGGGGCAGTCGAAGTATGCTTGCATGCGATCGACGAAAGCGAAGTTTTCCCATCCGGGGAGATTCGGGGCTTCGAGCACTACACCCGTCGCCGGATCCAAAGGTCCCGGTGCGCCGATGCCGATGCGTATGTCGCGGACATTCACGTCGCTTGGAATTTGAGATTCGATGGCCTTCGAAATACGCTCGATGACCGCATCCGGACCTTCAGCAGCCAGGGTTTCGACCTTCGTCTGCGTTGCGGGGGTCGCCACAAAAGTCGGGAAGTACGCCGCCCGGATGTGCGTGCCGCCGAGGTCAACCGCAACGATGTGAGACATGCGGCGAGTATAACATAGACGCTTGATGTTTGAACGGGCAGCGCTTAGAATGCAACTGACATGAGCGACAAGGCCACCCCGGTTCGCAAACAGTATCTCGAGATCAAGAAGCAGTATCCCGATGCGATTCTCTTCTTCCGCTTGGGGGATTTCTACGAGACCTTCGATGAAGACGCAGAAATCACCTCCAGGGAATTGGACATCGTGCTTACCTCGCGCAACGTAGCCAAGGGAGCGCGCGTACCCATGGCCGGCATCCCCCATCACGCCGCCGAGAATTACCTCGCCCGCCTGATCGAGAAGGGCTATCACGTCGCCATCTGCGAACAGGTCGGCGACGGACCCGTGGGCGGCTTGTTCCCGCGCGAGGTGGTGCGGGTGATCACCCCGGGAACGGTCGTCGAAGCGGAGCTGCTGCCGGGCGACGCTAATAATTACTTAGTGGCCATCATCGTGGACGAAGACGGTGTGGGAATCGCATATGCCGACGTGAGCACGAGTGAATTTGCTGCCACACAGGTGGAGACGGTGTCGGCGAATGCCGTGATCCGGCAGGAGTTGATTCGCCTGCGGCCGGCGGAAGTGATCCTGCCCGAATCACTGGATCTGGCGGAAGATTGGCAGGGGCACTGCACGAAGCTGCCGGATTGGCGCTTCGAAATGGATCGGGCTGCGGAAACCTTGAAGGAACATTTCAAGGCGGCGACGCTGGAAGGTTTCGGCCTGGGAAAGAAACCACTGGCAACGCGTGCTGCAGCCGCAATTCTCGAGTACTTGAAGTCCACCCAGGGCGAAGCGAGCAAGTTGATGACCGGCCTTTCGACGTACTCGCTCAGCGATTCGATGGTGCTGGACGCTGCAACGCGACGCAATCTGGAGTTGACCGAAACCCTGCGCACGGGAAAGGTCCACGGTTCGCTGCTTGGAGTCGTAGATCGAACACTCACGCCGATGGGTAAACGTCTGATCCGGCATTGGATCGGAAATCCGCTGCTCGGCATCGAACGCATTCAGCTGCGTCTGGATCAGGTGGAGGCATTCTACGACGACGGTATGTGGCGGGCCGAGATGCGCCAGACATTGAAGAAAATCGGCGACCTCGAACGTTTGACCAACCGTATTTCCATCGGGGTTGCCGGGCCGAACGACCTGACCAGCCTACGGGAGCTGCTGGGTTGGCTTCCAGCGATGCTTGATTTAATGCAGAATCACACGGATGGCGCCTTCGTGACGCTCTCCGAGCAGATGGATCCTTGTGACGACGTGCGAGATTTGCTGCAGCAGGCGATCGCCGATGACCCACCGGCGACGCTGGCACACGTCGGCGTTATCCGCCAGGGATATTCCCGGGAATTGGATGACGTAGTGAACGGATCCCGCGAAGCGCGGGAATGGATCGGATCCCTGGAAGCGGTAGAGCGTAAACGCACGGGGATCAAGAGCTTGAAGGTCGGCTACAACAAAGTATTCGGCTACTACATCGAAGTCACGCGCACGCACAGCGAGAATGTCCCCGATGAATACATCCGCAAGCAGACCCTGGTCAACGCCGAACGATTCATAACCCCGGAGATGAAAGACTACGAAGCGCGGGTGCTCTCCGCGGAGGAGCGTATCCGCGAATTAGAAACACAGTTGTTCCGCGAGGTCTGCCGGGAAATCGGTGATGGGGCGCGGCGCTTGCTGACCACGGCCCGCACGCTAGCACGCTTGGACGTCGTCGCCGGACTGGCCGAAGTCGCGGCAAACGAGGGCTTCATCCGGCCGGAGTTGTTGGAAGACGAAAGCCTCGAAATCTATGCTGCGCGCCATCCGGTCGTGGAACAATTCCTTCAATCCAAGCGTTTCGTCCCCAACGACACGGTCTTCGAGGAAGGGGAACGCATCCGCATCATTACCGGGCCGAACATGTCCGGGAAATCGACCTATCTGCGCCAGGTCGCATTGATCGTGCTACTGGCGCAAATGGGCAGTTTCGTGCCGGCAAAATCGGCGCGCCTGGGGATCACCGACCGCATATTTACGCGCATCGGTGCACAGGATGAAATCCACGCCGGACAATCGACGTTCATGGTGGAGATGGTGGAAACGGCCAACATCTTGAACCACGCCACGAACCGCAGCCTGCTGGTCCTGGACGAGATCGGGCGCGGGACGAGCACCTACGACGGCGTGTCGATCGCCTGGGCGGTCGTGGAATTCGTGCACAATCATCCACGATTGCGCGCCCGCACCCTGTTTGCGACGCACTACCACGAGCTGACACAGCTTTCCGAAGTGCTGCCCGGCGTACGCAATTACAACGTGGCGGTATCGGAGGAAGGCGGCGAGGTCGTCTTCCTGCACAGCATCGTGCCCGGCGGCGCGGACAAATCCTACGGCATTCACGTCGCCGAACTGGCCGGCATGCCGCGGACCGTCATCCACAGGGCGCAGGAAATACTTATAAATTTCGAGATGAATTCGAACGCAATCAACGAGGCGGACAAAATCCCCGTGCGCCAATTGAGCATGTTCCCGCAGAAAAACCTCTTGCTGGAAGAATTGAAGAAGATCGACGTCGACAGTCTGCCGCCGTTGGAAGCGCTCAACCGTTTGTACGAATGGCAGCGGCGTTTCCTGGATGAAGAAGATGCCGACTCGCCCGATTCTGAGTCCGAGGCCTAACGGCCGATCAGCGCCGTTAACTGTATGCTACTCGATCGCATCCGCAATCAATCCGGGATATTCCATGCGCACAGCCGCAGCCTCTCCAGCTCCCAGAGCTTGAAGTAATCTTGAAATTTCGTCCGCCTTTTCTTGCGCATCGCGGCGGGACCACGTGCGGCTTTTGATCTCCAGGAAGCAGCACTCCAAGTTGGGCTTGGTGATGCGGTCGATGTTGACGAAGAGTTCGACCCCATCGTAGCGCAGCAGCCAGCGCAGACGATCCTTGTTGATTTCGATCGAGGAAGCCGGATTGAAGTACTCCTGATAGAAACGCAGACTGTGAATCGCGGGTGCGATGAAGCGCGAGCGGGAGAGGAAGATGGCCTCGTGGTATTCCCCTTCCGCAGCCGGACCTGTGAGCGTCAGGCGGTAGCGCACGTTGAAGACCTTGCCGGCGTCGTTGACGAATTCGTCCTCGCGATAGCGCAGACGGTTGACTTCGGGGGCATCGAAAGTGAAGTATGTATCGTATTCGAGGTAGTGCGCCGAGCGGATGATGTCGAGCTCTCCGCTGTTCAATTTTTCGATCACCGGGGCGGCATCGGGGATGCGCACCTTGATCTGCACCTCGTAGCTTTCTTCCTGTTCGGCGCCGCCGATGGCGATCAGCTTGGAGAGCACCGATCCCTCGCGCTCGATGAGGAAGGAATCGATTTTCGCAGCGTAGTCCGCTGCCTGTTCGAGCAGCGGTTCGACGTCGATCGTGCACAATTGGCGCTCGCGCATTGCCCATTTCCCGTCGATCATCACGTCGGTCACATCGGTCGCCTTGGCGGAGTAGACCAGCCGGGAATAGACCATGTCCGGGTTGCGGGCGAAGTGGGGTGAATTATGCACGGACTCCAGGTCGATGACGATGATGTCGGCGCGTTTGCCGGCTTCGAGGGAGCCGGTCACATCGCCGAGGAAGAGAGCTTTCGCCCCCATGCGTGTAGCCATGTCAAAGACCGTGCGCGCAGGTAATGCTGTCGGATTCTCGCCGTATGCTTTGGCGATGAAAGAAGCCAAACGCATTTCTTCGAACAAATCGAGATCGTTGTTGGAGGAGGGGCCATCGGTGCCGACGCCGACGTTGAGCCCGGTGTCCAACATTTCGGCGACCGGCGCAAATCCGGAGGCGAGTTTTAAATTGCTGGATGGGTTGTGGGAGACGCCGGTGCCTGTGTGCTTCAGGGTGTGAATTTCACCATCATCGACGTGCACGCAATGCGCGGCGACGACGTTGACATCCAGTAGACCCAATTTCTTCACCCAGGGTATGACCGGCATGTCGTAGGTCTCACGCCACTGCTGTACTTCATCCATCGTCTCGGCAAGATGAGTGAGCAGGGGAACGTCAAACTCCCGGGCGAGATCGATACAAGCTTTGAGTATTTCCGGTGTTGTCGTGTAAGGCGCATGGGGTGCGATCGCCGGCGTAACGAAGGGGTGATCGTGCCACTTCTCGATGTATGTGCGTGCGTAGGCGAGGGCATCCTCATACGAAGGCGCATCTGGAGAGGGAAATTTGAGTATGGTTTGACCGCAGATTGCGCGCACACCAGCTTCCGCGGCGGCTTCGGCGACGGAATCTTCGTAGTAATACATGTCGGCGAAGCAGGTCGTGCCGCCGCGAATCATTTCCGCGCAGCCCAGCAGCGTACCCAGACGGCAGAATTCGGGAGAAACGAACTCCCGCTCCACGGGCATCATGTAGCCCAACAACCAGACATCCAGGCGCAGGTCGTCGGCAAGGCCGCGCAGCAGCGTCATCGCCGCGTGGGTATGTGAATTAACCAGCCCCGGCGTGATCGTTTTTCCAGAACAACTGATCACTTCCGCAGCCTCGTAGTTTGCGATGATCTCTTTGGTTTCACCGACGGCTTGGATCGAATCGCCGCTGACCGCGATGGCGCCGTCTGCAATCACGCGTTCGTCTTGGTCCATTGTGACGATTAAGGCATCTCGGAGAATGACATCAACCTTTTGCATCAAGACCTCCGCAAGTGGAATACGTTGCTGCAACGAACGAATAAATCGATAGTAGGATAAAGCCGGTGGATGTTTATGAATCGTATCACGGATATAGCTCATCCGCGTAACTTCTTACGTGATTTGATTGACTCAGCGCATGCGCTGTGGCGGGTTCCGGGTTGAAATGTATAATCAAAAGACGATTTTGGAGGCGATGCATGCGCGCTGTAGAAATTGTGATCAAGAAGCGTGATGGTCTGGAACTCACCCGGGAAGAGATCCAATTTTTGATTGAGGGCTTCACGCGCGGGGAAATCCCGGATTATCAAATCTCGGCATGGTGCATGGCCGTGCTTTTCCGCGGCATGACGCCGCGCGAAACGGCGGATCTCACGCAAGTGATGGTCGAATCCGGGGAACAAATCGATCTATCCAGTGTCGTACGCATCGCCGTCGATAAACATTCGACGGGCGGTGTGGGCGACAAGACATCCCTCGTCGTACTACCGACGGTCGCGGCAAACGGGTTGGCGGTGGGCAAGATGTCCGGCCGGGCGCTGGGTTTCAGCGGCGGCACGCTGGACAAGATGGAGTCGATCCGAGGTTTTCGCACCGATCTGACCAAAGAAGAATTCCTGGCGCAATTGCGAGATGTGGGAATCGTTTTATCCGGCCAGACGGCGAAATTGACTCCGGCAGACGGCAAACTCTATGCGCTGCGGGACGTGACCGGGACCGTGCCGTCCATTCCGTTGATAGCTTCCTCGATCATGAGCAAGAAGATCGCCGGCGGCGCACAGGGGATCGTGCTCGATGTGAAAGTCGGAGTAGGCGCCTTCATGCAAACACAGGAGCAGGCCGTAGAGCTGGCGGAGTTGATGGTGGAAATCGCCCGCCACGCCGGCCGGCGTGCCGTGGCGTTGCTGTCGGATATGAATCAGCCCCTGGGAGATGCTGTGGGTAATGCCCTGGAGGTCAAAGAAGCGATCGCCACGCTGCATGGAGAAGGGCCGGTGGATTTCCTTGCTCATTGCGTCGAAATTGCAAGCCATATGCTGATTCTCGGGGAACGCGCTCAGGATCTCGACGCCGCACGGGAGATGGCGAAGGCGGCCATCGGAAGCGGGAAATCCTACACCAAATTCCTGGAACTGGTGCGGGCGCAGGGCGGCGATACGGGTATGGTGGATGATCCCAGTCGTTTGCCAAAAGCGAAATTTATAGAAAGTGTTTCGGCCCCGGAGAGCGGTTCGGTTGCGGAAATCGATGCGCGTGAGGTGGCGCTGACGGCGTTGGATTTGGGCGCCGGTAGGGAGAAAAAGGGCGATCCGATCGATCACGCCGTGGGTGTGGTCGTGCACACCAATATCGGGGACCGCATCGAGGCCGGCGATCCGTTGTTCGAAGTTCATGCCAACGATGAAAAACGAGTAGAGCCTGCTGTCCAGCGCTTGTTAACCGCACACCGCATTGGGGAAAAAGCAGTTGAACCGCTGCCGTTGTTTTATCGTACGATTGGCGTTTGATCGTTCAGGATACCGTTAACGAAGAGTTATCGGATGTACGCGGCAATTTCATCGCTGCGAGGATTCCCGCCAGCAGGTAAAAGGCAGCAGAAAACGCAAACGTAGCCCGATAATTCAACCAGGATGCGACACCGGCGCCAAGGAGGGGGGCAACCGAGCGTGCGCCGGCGCGCAGGGAATTCGACAATCCATACACTGCACCTTCCTCCCCATGTTTAGTGAGTTTTGCCAGCAAGGCGCCGATCGAAGGCAACACGGCCCCCATGCCAACACCTGCCAGAGCCTGGAGAACGAGAATCTGCCAGGTCGCGTTTACAAATGCCTGGGGTAAGTAGACAATAGAAATCAAGATCAGACTCACGATCAATATCATCCGGTACCCAACACGATCGCCCAATTTGCCAAAGTAAATGGCGCTCAAGGTCATCGACGCCGAGTAAACTCCGAAGACCACGCCTGTGATCGTGTTTACGCTGCCAAGGTCGGTTAAAAATGATTGGATGAAGATCGGAATGATGGGAATGACCATCATGCGCGCCAGTTGCGTGATCATATCCATGGCGTAGGCCGTCGTGATGCCGGGGGAAGCGAAGATGTGCCGCCAATCGCTGAAGAATCCTCGCAGGTCAATTGTTGGTGCAGTCGTCGGGACGTACGTTTCTTCAACGCCGAAGAGGACCAAGAATCCTGCCACGAGCAGCAGTACCGCTGTGATGTAAAACGCAGCGCTGTATCCGAAAGCGTCTGCAACTGCGCCGCCGATGAGTGGACCTACTGCAACGCCGATGCCTAGGCTCGTTTGCAGCAGTCCCAGCGCATATCCGGTTTGCGTACGGGGTGCTTCGGCTGCGATCAACGCGCTCGAAGCCGCGACCGACCCCGTGATCAAGCCCTGTAGGGCTCGTAAAATCACCAGTTGTTCGGCCGAGCGCACGAAGGCCATGAGAAAGATGATCACCACGCCACCGAAACAAGCGCGCTGGACCATGAGTTTTCTTCCGTAACGGTCGGCGATCGCACCCCAAATGGGTGATGCAAGCATCATGCAGAAGGCCTGCGCCGAGTAAACCAGACCCGCCAGGAATTCGATGCTGAGTTGAGAAGTTGAACCCAAAGACTCAACGTATAACGGCAGGAACGGGAAAATGCTGGAGAAACCGATCGCCGTAATGATCTGTGCGAAGAAGGTGATCCACAAAGTACGCTGCCATGCTTCTGAGAATTGATAACCAAGACGTTTGCCAGACATCAAATCACCCGACAGTGGGATATAGCAGTTATCGAATTACGCAAGATTAGAAATTGTAATCGCTTCGAGGGAGTCGGCAAGGTCGAAGCCGAATATCTGCGCGTAGAAAGATAGTTCGGCTTCGAGACTGCGTTTGATGCTTTCCGCTTGACGAAACCCATGGCCTTCGCCGGGGAACGTAAGATAAGCGTAGGGTAGATTCTTCTCGCGCAGCGCTTCGATCAAGGCTTCCGACTGGGAGGGCGGAACGATCTTGTCCTGCATGCCTTGAAAGACGATCAGGGGACTCGAAAGTCCCTGCGTGTGATGGATCGGCGAGCGATCGAGATATAGCTGCCTTTCAGCGGGGTAGGGGCCGATCAGATATTGCAGGTAACCGGATTCGAACTTGTGAGAGGTTTTTGCCAATTTCTCAGCATCCGCAACGGCGTAGTAAACAGCGCCCGCATTGAAAAGATCGTGGAAAGTGAGCGCGCACAACGTGGTCCAGCCGCCTGCGCTTCCTCCGCGCATGATCAAGCGCTTGGGATCCGCCTCGCCCCGATTGACGAGATCGCGGGCTGCGGCAAGGCAGTCCAGTGTATCGTAAAGACCCCATTGCTCCTTCAACGCCTCACGATAAGACCGCCCGTATCCGGAGCTGCCGCGATAATTCACGTCGAGGATGCCGAAGCCGCGGCTGGTGAAGTACTGGAACTCGAGCTGCAGGAACGGATGTGCGCCAGAAGTCGGCCCACCGTGACAGCGCACGATGAGCGGAATCGATTCGTCCGGCTCAGGGCTGTAATCCTTGTTCGTGGGTGGGTAATACAGGGCGTGTGCGACCTGATCGTCAGAAGTTGAAAAATCAATAGATTGCGGTTTGGAAAGGTACTCCGGCTCGAATTCGAAAGACGCATTTCGATATATAACCATGGCTTTAGTGCCGTTCATTTTCATACGATTAACCACAGGCGGCATCTCGAAGTTGCCGCCCAGAAACAAGATTTCGTCCTCGCTGTCACTGGCGATATAGGGGATAGCCGTACAATCCGTTTCGATATTCCGATGACTTGTAGATGTTGGATCGTACAGGCCCAGGTGCTCGATGCCATCTTCCCAGTAAACGAAGACGATGCGTCCACGAGAGAGGAATGCGAAGCGCGTGTAGCCGAATGCCCAGGCTGGGCAGTCAAGATCGGCATCGATCTGGAAGACGTGTTCGACTTGCGTGCCGTCCCAGCGGTAGATATTGCTCCAATTCGAACGATCCGAGAGGAAGTAGAGATCGCCATTCGGGCTCCAGGATGGATTGGAGATCCACTCCGCAGCGCCTCCCGCGACTTTCGCTGCGGAAGAAATCGATCCATCGGGGTGGAATTTCGCAATCCATAATTCCGTGCCTTCCCAGGGCATGCGGGGTAGATCCCAGGACAACCAGGCGATTTGATGGCCGTCCGGGCTGACCCTCGGACTGGCGTAAAAGTCGCTGCCTCGAACGACGGTCTTTGGCGCGGCTAAACGATCGCTTCGGACGGCAACGATCTCGTTATGCACTACTTCGTTTGCATCATGGCGTTCGCCCACGCAGAGAACGAATTGTCCATCTGCAGTAGCAGCGCCGTCCGCGAAGCGCCAGGATTGGCCAGCGGACGGCGCTGGCGTGAGTGGAGCAGGCGCTGCATTCGCTGCGAGCCGATAGAGCCGTTGATCTGCCTCGTTGGAAAAGAAGAGCGTGTCGGCGTACACGCAAAAGTCTCCACCGCCGTACTCGTGGACGCGGCTGCGGGCACTGTAACCAGCCGGGATGATCTCCGCCAAGCTGCCATCTTCGCCGCGCCGAATTACGGTATTGCGGCCGCCATCTTGCGGTTTCGGAACGATCCAGAAGACATCCTTTCCGTGCACCTGGATCTCGCGCAGCATCCCTCCCCAGCCAGAACCGCATGCTGCGACATGCTCCGACTGAATGGGAGACTTCCAGGAACCGCAGGGTGCGAACTGTTTTCTAGTCATTTGCGCCTCAGGGGCAGGCGTTTTCGCGATGTTCTTCGAAAGTCTCGGCGAATGCGTGCCGCCCAGACCCATCACACATTGCCCGGAAGAACAGGTAGGTGCTGTCGGCAGGGAAGGCAACTGCAGCGAGCGCTGAAACGCCTGGATTGGCGATCGGTCCCGGGGGCAATCCCGCGTACCGGTAGGTGTTGTACGGGGAATCGAGTTCCAGATCGGAGAGACTGAGCGGCGCTTTCCACCAACCGTCGACCTGCAGACCCAGGGCGTACTGGACAGTCGGATCGGCTTCCAGTTTCATGTCTATAGATAATCGCCGTAAGAAGACCGAGGCGATCAGTGGACGCTCATCTGGAACGATGGCCTCCCGTTCAACGATCGAAGCCAGGGTGACGGCTTCGTATACGCTCAATCCCTGCTGACCGAATCCGGAGAGCATATCGGCATCCATCTTGGATTCGAAGTTGTCCAACATGGCGAGGATAACGTCCTGTGCAGATGCGTCGGGATCGAAGAAGTAGGTATCCGGAAACAGAAATCCTTCTAACGTGGACCCGGAGAGCCAGCCGACGGGAAGATTATTGCGGCTGGCGATTTCATCGCAGGCAGACAAAAAGTCGTCGAAAGTGATGTTCAGGCCGCTGATGGCGATACGCTCGGCGATTTCCTCCGTCCGCCAACCCTCGAGCACGGTAAAGGCAATCGACGCGGGACGAGCGGTCTGAAGCGCTTCCGCGATCTGGCGTACAGTCATCTCTCCCGTGAGTTGATAATGGCCCGCTTCGACGCTGTAGTCGAAACCGCGATAACGGAGGTAGTTGCGCAGCAGGAATCCGTCGCGAACGACGCCGCTTTCCGTGAGGCGGTCAATGACGTCGCTGGCGAGATCTCCTTCAAATACTTCGAGATCGATCGAGACTTCGGCCGCGCCGGCGGGTTCATCGAGATGCGACTCGTTGGCCAGCAGGTATAAAGATAGCAGCGTGCGCATCAATGGATGCAGGTTGGGATTGGGAGGCCCAAGTCGCTCGTTTGCCTGCGGAATGCCGAGGACGATGAATCCCAATGCCCAGATCGTCCCGCAGATGAAGAGCAAGCCGACCGCCGCAGTGAGCAGACACGCTGGCCGCTTAATTATTTTTAGCATCTAGAAATTCCTGTAGGAAGACGGAAGCTGCACGCGCATCCGTCATATTGTCTTTTTTCCCGCCAAGACGAAGTGCGGTGTTCGTGGAATCGGTTT
>Ga0315534_1000810_pt1 | contig 21972 bp, 23 predicted proteins | sample SalMarSW160240MG_FD_203094 | JGI IMG/M metagenome (GOLD analysis project Ga0315534, IMG submission 203094) | Salt marsh sediment microbial communities from the Plum Island Ecosystem LTER, Massachusetts, United States - Salt Marsh Sediment SW1602-40 ... | reverse complement strand
GCACTGGGGGATTGACCCTGCCGCCATTAAGGAAGCGATCGAGCGGTCGAAAGGCTGGACGCCTCGGGGGGCGAGCACAATCACCATGCAGGTTGCAAAAAACCTCTTCCTTCTGCCGACGAAGAGCTATGTCCGAAAGGCGCTTGAGGTCCCGCTGACTTTCGCGATTGAGATTGCCTGGCCCAAGCGGCGTATTTTGGAGGTCTATCTCAATGTCGCTGAATGGGGCCAGGGCGTATTTGGAGCGGAGGCTGCGGCCCGGAAGCACTTTAAGCGTTCGGCCAAGAGCCTGAATTCCTACCAAGCTGCGCGGCTGGCTGTAGCGCTGCCCAATCCCGTGTTGCGCAGTCCCCGCAATCCGGGGCCTTGGACCGCGAGACAATCCAGCAGGATCCGCGTTCGAGCAGCCCGATTCCGGACAGCGACGAGCTGCATTTACCCGCCGGGAGGCTGATGGCAGGAAAGCCCCCTGGCACTCCTCGATGAATGTGAGTATAAGGCGCCCAAAGTCGGCCCTGGTCCGAATTTCGCACCGGGGCCTTTGCCTGTGGGCTTGGAAGGCCCAGGCTGGGCAAATTTCAATCGGCGAGACGCCTGGTTGGCTCGCGAGATAGCGGCCGGCCAATTGATGGAGTTTTGAAGGATGGCTGTTCCGAGGAAGAAGGTGAGTACGTCGAAGCGGGGGATGCGTCGCGGGCATGATGCGATCAAGGCTCCGACGTATGTTGAGGACAAGGAGTCCGGTGAGCGTCGCCGGCCGCACCACATCGATCTCAAGACGGGTAAGTATCGTGGGCGCCAGATCCTGGAGTCAAAACAGGATATTTGACACCTGAACGCCATGCTTCCGCGGCAAACTGTTTCGCGGCCGCAGATCGCAGCAGCAAGCCCATCGGGGCACACGTGTCGGTTCTATTCTTCGGCACTGACGGGAAAGGGAAAGGCTAATGTCGCTCAGGTCCATTCCGCTTATTGTGATTGTGCTGATTGCCTACAACTTAATCGTATGGGCATTCGGCGCAGAGATACTGACCGAAGGCACATTATTCGAAGCTCATATGGTGAGTGGCGGGGTCTGGAAGTTCAACTGGGCCGATCTCATCATCCTGCTGACCCTGATCTTTCTGTTCGTCGAGATCATCAAGGCGACATACACGAGCACGTCATCTCTCATTGATCACGCGCTCTCGATGTTGGTTTTCGTCTTGTGTCTCGTTGAGTTTCTTCTGGTGCCGCTTGCTGCAAATTCCGTGTTTTTCATGATTTTGGCGGCAGCGTTCATCGACGTCGTAGCCGGTTACACAATCGGCATTCGAGTGGCCAGGCGCGATGTGGCTCTCGGCTCAGATGGCTAAGCAGCACTGACAGTTGAAGCGAATCTGCACTTAAGTGCTTGGTGAACTCGAGCGTAGGTTTTCGCGCCTGCGCGGCAAAACCTTCCCCTCGTGGTGCCGCGCCGCAGTTGCCCGATCGGCCGCCCTGCTCTCTTCTAGTCAGTGTCTTTCGACAGCTTGTCGATCTTCTGCTGCATGTTCGCGAGCTGGGATTTGAGCTCTGTGATCTCGTTGGCTTCATCCGACGAGGTTTTGCCAGGTTTGGATTTCTGCTCGGGCTTTGCCTCCTCGCCTTCTCCAGATTGTGCTCCCGCGAAGGGCGTCCACATGGATAGGGCATTCTCGAACATCTGCATGTTCTTGCGCGCGAGGTCTTGATAGAACTCGAATGCAGCAGCTGGGTTTGCAAACGAACTCGCGAACTGGGACCGGAGTTTTTCCTGCTCCTTCGCCAAATTTTCCAGGCTGAATTGTAGATATCCAGGGACCATTCGGCCGATGCTATCGTCGTAGAAGCGAATGAGCTGGCGCAGGAATGGAACCGGTAGAAGCGTTTGCCCGCCCTGTCGGTTCTCTTGCTCGACGATGATTTGGGTCAGAACCGAGTGCGTGAGGTCATCGCCTGACTTGGCGTCAAAGACCACGAAGTCGCGGTCAGAGCGGACCATTGCGGCGAGATCTTCGAGCGTCACGTAGGTGCTCGTCTCGGTATTATACAGTCGGCGGTTGGCATATTTCTTTATGACAACCGCTTCTTTTTTTTCGCTGGGCGCGTCAGGTTTGTTCAGCATTTTAGGGGGCCGCTGAGTAAGGAGTTTTTGCGCTGCGTCAGGCTATCACATTCAAACCTAAGGTTTCCAGCCGTTTGTGTTGACCGCGCTGACCAGATGTCGCAATTGTGGCAGGGACGGCGATGCTGCTATCCTAAACCCATCGCAGCCTTTGTTTGATCCGCATGACGGCTGCCTCCCTGCTCACGGGGGAGGGAGCCCCCACCCGTGTTGCCCTCCAGGAGGCCTCGCTAATGAGTCAGGAAAACTCGACAATCGTCATTGCCAGCGCGGCACGAACGCCAGTTGGCTCATTTAACGGCTCGTTGGGCACCGTTCAGGCCCATGAACTCGGCAAGGTCGTCATTCAGGCCGCCGCTGAGCGTGCTGGCGTTGAGCTGGGTGAAATCTCCGAGGTTATCCTTGGCCAAGTGCTCACGGCCGCCCAAGGACAGAATCCAGCCCGCCAGGCCTCGATTGCAGCCGGCATTCCTGTCGATAGCCCTGCATGGCTCATTAACCAAGTCTGCGGATCGGCGCTTCGCGCCGTCGCCTTGGGCATGCAGCAGATCCAATCTGGCTCCGCCGATATTGTGATCGCAGGTGGTCAGGAAAGCATGAGCCGGTCGACCCACGCTGCACACGTCAGGGATGGTGCGAAGATGGGCGATCTCAAGTTCATTGACACCATGATCAAAGATGGTCTGTGGGATGCATTCAATGGCTACCACATGGGCGTCACGGCCGAAAATGTTGCGCGCCAGTGGCAAATCACGCGCGAGGAGCAAGACAAATTCGCGGTCGCCTCTCAGAACAAGGCCGAGGCCGCAAGAAAGGCCGGCAAGTTCAAGGACGAGATCGTGCCGGTGACGGTCAAGAAGCGGAAAGAAGATGTCGTCGTTTCCGAAGATGAATACATTCGCGAAGGCGCGACCTATGAGAGTGTCGCCAAGCTGCGGCCGGCTTTCGACAAAGAAGGCACGGTTACGGCGGGCAACGCATCTGGCATCAATGATGGAGCTGCGGTTGTCTTGCTGATGACGCTCGAAGAGGCGAACAAGCGCGGGATCAAGCCGCTGGCTCACATCAAGTCCTGGGCGCAGGCTGGTGTCGATCCGTCGATTATGGGGACAGGTCCCATTCCGGCCTCCAAGAAAGCCCTAGAGAGGGCTGGTTGGACCCCTGATGATCTTGATCTCATTGAAGCAAATGAGGCCTTTGCAGCGCAGGCCTGTGCGGTCAACAAGGGCCTTGGCTGGGACACAGACAAGGTCAACGTCAATGGAGGTGCGATTGCCATTGGACACCCGATCGGTGCGTCGGGAGCCCGCTGTTTGGCGACGTTGCTATTCGAGATGCAGCGGCGTGAGGCAAAGAAAGGCCTAGCCACGCTGTGCATTGGCGGTGGCATGGGCGTTGCGATGTGTGTCGAGCGCCCATGAGTTCGACCACACGTCTTGGTATCTACGGCCGGTCCAGTTTGATCGGCCGTGAATTCGCCCAAACCATTCAACCCAACAAAAAACGAAGCTGAGGGAGGACTCTGATGTCTCGGGTCGCACTCGTGACGGGAGGTACGCGCGGCATCGGCCGGGCCATCTCGATCGCACTGAAGAACAAGGGCTACCGTGTTGCTGCGAACTACGGCGGCAACGATGCGGCCGCACAGCAGTTCCAATCGGAAACAGGTATTCCCGTCTTCAAATGGGATGTCGGCGACTTCGATGCGTGCGAAAACGGCGTCGCGCAGGTGACGAAGGAACTCGGTCCGGTCGATATCCTCGTCAACAATGCAGGCATTACGCGCGATGCCATGCTGCACCGCATGACCAAGGAGCAGTGGAATGATGTCATCCGCACGGATCTCGACTCAGCATTCAACATGTGCCGGCCGGTGATCGACGGAATGCGTCAGCGCGGATTTGGGCGCATCATCAATGTGTCCTCCATCAATGGCCGTAAAGGGCAGATGGGCCAGACGAACTATTGCGCCGCAAAGGCCGGCATGCACGGCTTCACGAAAGCGCTTGCATTCGAGGGCGCGGCCAAGGGGATCACCGTTAACACCATCGCCCCCGGCTACATCGCGACGGACATGGTTGCTGCTGTACCGAAGGAAGTTCTCGAAACGAAGATTATTCCGCAGATCCCCGTTGGTCGTCTCGGTGAAGCAGAGGAGATCGCGCGTGCCGCTGCCTTTCTTGCTGATGATGACGCTGGTTTTGTCACGGGCGCATGCTTCGATATCAATGGCGGCCACTACATAGCAACATAAAGAATACGCCGTGGCCCGGTCGTTCCGTGCCACGGCGTAGGTGCCTGTGTTTTTCGCGCGGTGGTGGCGTGGACCGCCTCAGCCGCGCAAGCGTGTCCGGATAATGCGGGGGAACTCGTCTTCAGCTTCGTCAGTTTCCATGACGCCCGAGGCAGGAACCTGCTGGCGCTCCTCGTCTCCCGTCCACCAACGATCCGAACCGATATCGGAACCTTGAGTCATAGCGACCGGTTGCGGGGCTGGAGCCGGCCGCGCTGCCGCCTGCGGCGGGGCCGCAATGCTGCGCTGTTGTTGCGGCCCAGGAGGACCGGCAAACCATGCCTCGATCAAGTCGAGCTCTTCAGCTGACAAGTTGAGTCCCTGGCTCCGGCAGCGGGCCACAACGAAGTTGCGAAAGCGGCTAGCAAACAAGCTTGCCGACGCGCCCTGGTCAAACCAAGGATCAGCCTCACTGACGACATCGAGTACGAAGCGTACGTCATCGCGGCGAACGTCAATACTCAATTCTTGGGCGCGCTTAACGATGTTTGCCAGTGTTTGCGCCCCGGCTAGCCCATTTGCGCCGATCTCCTGGGCCATCACATCAAACAGCGTGCGGTAGTCCGGCGGTGACAGAGTTGGCGCTTGGCAGGCCTCATGAATGCGCGCAATCGACTCCTGAATGGCCGACGCGGCATTTCCAGTGGGACCGGTGGCGCCACCATAAGGCGGCGGACGAGAAAGCCCCGGCTGACCCGAGAGGGCATCGGGCTGGGCCGGGGCCGGCGCGGCCCGCTCCGTCTGGGCGGGGGGCCCGGCTGGCGGAACGGGGGCACGTTGCATCGGCTGCGCACCGCTTTGAAATGGTGCGAGCGCTTCCCGCGGCTCGGCTCGCCCGAACGCGGTTTCTTGAGGACGATGAGATTCGAGAGGCTTGGCCTGCTCCTGCATGGAGCGCCCCGCGTCATAGACGCAATATGGAGGCTGATCGTTGAGACGGATCTCATCTGGAAGACCTTTGGCAAGCATGTCGCGGAAGCTGCCGACCCCGCCCCAGCCTGAGCCGACGGTCTTGTCGTGACCAAGTGCACGAACGGCACGATCCGCAAGCGCTTCGAGCGGCACAGGTTGCGCTGCTGCACGCACAGTGGCGACGACCTCATCAAGGATTTCTTTGCGTAGCGACTCAATTGTCTCTGCGCTGGGTAGCGCACGTGTCTCGCTGGGAGTGCTTGCTCCACTCTTGTCGGGGAGATGGCCTTCAAGCAGCAAGGTGAGAAAATCTGCCTCGCGGATTTCAGCATCGCAAATGGCGGTGTATGGAGCAGCCGTGTGGTCATTCGAATAAATCACGGTGCGGCGTGCGTGGGCACGTAGTCGGTGAAGCACGGGAGTGAAATCCGCATCGCCCGAAAGGATGATGAATTCATCGTAGTAGGTGTCATGGTTCAGGATGTCGCGGACATCCATCACCATGCGGATATCAGCGGAATTCTTGAGTTGGGCAGTGAGCGGCGGGCAATCAATCACCTCAAATCCCGCGCGCAGGAAATGGTGACGTACAAAAGGAAACGAGCTCATGTCGGTGGAATTGTCGTGCGTGTTGCGCCGTGGCACGGGATTTCCGTAGCAGCGGTTCATCACGATGCGTCGCTCAGTGGGCAAAGACGGACCGTTCGTGGGGGTCATCAGGCGGCCCGACTCGATCTCCCTGATCCAAAGCCCGGCTTCCTTGGAAAAGCGCTTTGCGGCTTCCTCACTCTTGCGCTTTAAAGAGAGATAGACGTTGTCGTAGTCGACGAACACCGTGGACAAAATGGGTCGAGATGACTCCCGCTGCATAACCGGCAACCCCCGCTAGCCGTGATTCAGGACAAACTAGAAGTACCATTTATGAGTCGGGTTGATGCGGCAAGCGCAGGCGCGCCGCGGCGCCCGGAAATAGAAGAAGATCGTTTGTTTTCAGTCCATTATAAGGATGGCCAGCCGGTTTTTGTGGTGGAAAAGTTAGGCGGCGAAAAGAGCTGCACCGTCTCAAGCCGATCGCATAGGTGCAAAGTCCTCTTGTGCAAACTCCAACGTGTCAAATGTGAAGCCCGGTGCAACTGTGACTCCCAGGAGTGTCCACTCACCCAGGCTGCGGGCTTGCTGCCAGTGATGGGCCGGCACCACGGCCTGGGGTTGCTCACCGGCACGTAAGTTGATCCCCAATGTTGCCAGCAGGGAGGCAGTCGCCCCGTCCGGCGGCGTGGACCATAACTCCAGTGGTGCGCCGGCGTGCCAGTGCCAAACTTCTACTGCGTCGATGCGGTGCCAGCGTGAAACCACATTCGCGGTGAGCAGATAGTAAATTGAGGTTGAGCGTGCCCTATCGTGATCATCAGGTTGATCGCGAAATGTCTCACGATAGTAGCCGCCCTCAGGATGGGGTCTTAGATTGAGGGTCCCAATTACTTCTTGGGCTGTCAGCGCAGCCAATGCTTCAGGCTTTGTTTTTGCGTTCACGGATTTCACCGAAGACCTTCCAATCGGGAGCGAACGGCATGCCGAGTCGTTCGCGAATCGCAGAGATGTGGGGCCTGAGAAAAGGGTTGGTTTCAAGCTCAAGCTCAACCCGTGTGGGCAAAGTTGGCTGGTTCGCAGCACTTAGCGCTTCGACTTGTTTGACACGGTTCTGTAACGCCTGATTATCCGGCTCGATCGTGAGTGCAAATTTCCCGTTGGCAGCTGTGTACTCATGCCCGCAGTAGATTTCGGTGTCGGGGGGGAGCTGTGCAATCTTCTGGAGCGACTTCCACATCAATTCGGCGTTGCCTTCAAATATCCGGCCCGATCCCATTGCGAAGAGCGTGTCGCCCACGAACACAGCGCGGGCGGCGGGAATCCAATATGCAATGTGGCCTGCCGTATGTCCTGGCGTGTCCAGTACACGGACCTCGAAGTTTCCGAACGCAAGCGTGTCGCCTTCACCAACGGCCTGGTCAATCCCTGGGATTCGGTCCTCTTCCACCTTCGGTCCAACAATCGTACAACCAGTCGCATCTTTTAGTTGTAGGTTTCCGGCGGTGTGGTCGCTGTGGTGGTGCGTTATGAGAAGGTGCGTAAGACGCCATCCTTTCTCACTCAGCCGGTTGAGGATGGCATCTGCATCGGGCGCATCGATAGAGGCCGTAACGTCTGCGTCTTCGTCCCGAATCAGAACAGCGTAGTTGTCTGATCGGCATATGAATTGATCGATGTCGAGCTTCGACATGCGGTCCGTCTCTCTGCGACTCTGTTGATTTTCGGCAGGAGCCTATCGGCGCCAGCCCCAGAATACAACGCACCTGACGCACTGGCCCGTTTGCGGCATCATCCGGCGAGCACTGCAACCGCGGAACATTGGCACATCAATGCAGCTCGATGTAAGAGACCTGCAACAGTTTTACGCGACGCCCTTAGGTCAGGTCGTGCGCCGCATTTTGACGCATCGAGTGCGTGCACGGTGGCGTGGACTAAATGGGGCCACGCTGGTCGGGCTCGGATTTGCCTGCCCTTATCTCGGCGCCTTCCGCGGCGAAGCCAGATGTATCGGCGCGCTGATGCCTCAAAGCCAAGGTGTACTTGTCTGGCCTCAAAAGGCACCCGTACTTTCGGCTCTCGTCGAGGAGCATCGTCTGCCGCTGACCGACAATTCTGTCGACAGACTGTTGGCCGTGCATTGCCTGGAAATGTCGGAGCGGGTTCGGCCTCTCTTGCGCGAAATCTGGCGCGTTCTAGCCCCCGAAGGTCGTTTGATGTTTATCGTACCCAATCGACGTGGTGTTTGGGCGCGCCTCGATCATACGCCATTTGGCCATGGCCGCCCCTATAGCCGCCGTCAGCTTGAGGCGCTCTTGCGGGATGCGTTGTTCACTCCCATCGATTGGAGTGGAGGCCTTTTCGTTCCGCCGCTGAGCAAACGCATCCTTTTGCGGTCGGCGACGGCTTGGGAACGCGTTGGCGCAGGGCTATCGTCCGGTTTTTCCGGCGTCATAATTGTTGAAGCGCGCAAAGAGTTGGCGGCCCCTATCGGCAAGACGTCGAAGGCGCGTGCCCTGCGCGACTTTGTGCCCATACGTTAGGCGCAAGGGCTACGGTTCGCTATGGCTGCTCAAGAGAAACACAGCTTTCTCGCCAAACAAGTTCTGCAGCGAGAGCGAGCGCCGGATCGGCAGGCGACGGCCTGACGTGTTGAACGCAACGGCCGACTCGACAACGGCGTCAACCAACTTCACGAGATCGACGAAGTCCTTGATCGTGCAAAGATGCGCGTCGGGACTTGCGTACCATGGTTCTGGCAAGTTGGGTGTCTGCGGCATGCGGCCGGCGAACATGAGCTGTGTGCGAATGCGCCAGTGGCCGAAGTTGGGAAACGAGACAATGGCATGTCGTCCTATGCGCAACAGATTTTCCAAGACGATCTTTGGATAGCGTGTCGCCTGGATCGTCAGGCTCAAAATCGCATAGTCGAACGCCTGATCAGGGTAGTCTGCAAGATCCTCGTCCGCGTCGCCCTGGATCACCGATAGCCCGCGTGTCACGCAAGCATTGACCCGATCTCTGGAAAGCTCAACGCCGCGGCCGTCAATGTCCTTGTGGGCCGATAGGAGTTGCAGGAGTTCGCCATCACCGCAGCCAACGTCGAGCACGCGCGAGCCCGGGGTAACCATCTCGGCAATCAAGAGATGATCAACGCGCGGAGGTCCGGAAAGCAAGATATCGGGTTTCAGCATCGGCCAATCAAACCTTTAGGCCGCGTTTCACACCGGCCGCATTGAGAAAGCCGCGCACGGTTGCGAAGAACTCCGATTCTTCTAACAGGAAAGAATCGTGGCCATTGTTCGTTTCAATCTCCACGAAGGAAACGTTGGCTGCGACGGCATTGAGCGCATGAACGATCTCGCGGCTCTCGCGCGTGGGGTAGAGCCAGTCACTTGTGAACGAGACAACGCAGAATCGTGTCTTTGTTCCGCGAAAGGCATTGGCCAATATATCACCATGTTCGACCGCGAGGTCGAAGTAGTCCATCGCTCGCGTGATGTAGAGGTAGCTGTTGGGATCGAAGCGATCGACGAACGTCGAGCCCTGGTGGCGCAGGTAGCTCTCCACTTGGAAGTCTGCGTTGAAAGAGAACGTCAGTTTCGAACGTTTCTGCAGACTGCGGCCAAACTTGTGGTGCAGTGCCTCTTCCGAGAGGTAGGTGATGTGCGCGGCCATGCGCGCCACGGCAAGGCCGTTTCGCGGCACCTTGCCGTGCGCGTGGTAGTCGCCGCCACACCAGTCGGGGTCCGCCATCACAGCTTGGCGACCCACCTCATGAAAGGCGATGTTCTGAGACGAATGCAACGCGGCAGTTGCGATCGGCACGGCGGAAAAGACGCGATCCGTGTGATGGGCTGCCCACTCGAGCACCTGCATGCCGCCCATGGATCCACCCACAACGCAGAAGAGTTGATCGATGCCCAAATGGTCGATCAGCCGGGCTTGAGCATTCACCATGTCGCGGATGGTGATGACGGGAAAGTTTAGACCATAGGGGCGTTGTGTCTTGGGATCGACCGAGGCCGGCCCCGTGGAACCCATGCAGCCGCCAAGGATATTGGGGCAGATCACGAAAAAGCGATTGGTGTCGATGGGTTTTCCAGGGCCGACGAGCGTCTGCCACCAGCCCGGTTTCTTTGTCACGGGATGCGTGCTTGCGACATACTGGTCGCCCGTCAGTGCGTGGCAGACCAGAATGGCATTTGATTTGGCGGCATTCAGCTCGCCGTACGTCTCATAGGCAATCGATACTGGAGCGAGCAATTGATCACACGCAAGCCGCAAAGGCTCACTTTCGGGCAGGTGTAGAACCTTGCTCGAGGGTTTGTTGGCCTCGATGGTGCGTAGGCCTTCTGAGCCATCAAAGGTTTTCGCTGGGGCCGTATTCATGCCTCTTCTCTAACGTTTCGTTTTTTGGCCGAGGCGGGACACAATGCCCCGTGCCGGGCGAGATGTGGTTAGCTAGGTTCTATCCACTGAATGTCAATCTTTTCTTTGCTTTCGTGCGGTCCGCTGTCTATCAGTCGAGGCCTTCACTCATCGCGCTAAACTGTTTGGGCACATGCAAGACCAAACGAGACCTGCAATGTCGGACCCTTCGCCCGCACCGCGGCCAGGCATTCTTAATATCGAGCCTTATGTACCAGGCGAGAGCAGCCTGCCTGCCGGTGCAAAAGCGATCAAGCTATCTTCCAACGAAACGCCGCTTGGGCCTAGCCCCAAAGCCGTCGCTGCTTTCCGAGCGGCTGCTCACCGGCTCGATCGCTACCCCGAAGGTTCGGCGGGTGTCCTTCGCAAGGCTATAGCCCGCAGGTATGGCCTGAACCCCGACAGCATCGTGTGCGGCACGGGCTCGGACGAGATTTTGGCACTTCTTGCGCATGCTTATCTGGCGCCCGGCGATGAGGCCATCTTCAGCGAGCATGGCTTTCTCCTATACCGTATCATCACGCATGCTGCCGGTGCGACTCCCATTGTTGCGCCTGAGACCAATCTTAGGACCGATATCGACCAAATACTGGCGTGCGTGACGCCTCGGACAAAGATGGTTTTTGTCGCGAACCCAAACAACCCGACGGGCAGCTACATTTCGTTCGATGAGCTGCGCACGTTGCGTGCAAAACTGCCACCAAACATCCTATTGGTCATCGATGCAGCATACGCCGAGTATGTTCGCCGCAATGACTACGAGGCCGGTATCGAACTTGTCGCAACGACGAACAACACCGTAATGACGCGCACGTTCTCGAAGATCTATGGCCTTGCGGCTCTGCGGGTCGGCTGGGCCTACTGCCCGGAGGACGTGGCAAACGTACTGCATCGCGTCCGCGGCCCGTTCAACGTCTCTTCTGCTGCGATGGCTGCGGCCGCTTCCGCCATCGGGGACCAAGCTCACGAGCAGGCTGCCATTGCGCACAACGAACAGTGGTTGCCATGGGTCACCGGGGAGATCGAAAGACTAGGTCTCAAGGTTTCGCCGAGCGTTGCCAATTTCGTGCTCATTCATTTCCCAAAAGATGGAAGAAATGGTGCGGTGGCCGCTGACGAATACCTCAAGTCGTGCGGTATCATTCTACGCCGCGTCGAGGCGTACGGTTTGCCTGACGCCCTGCGCATGACAATTGGCACGGAGGCTGAGAACCGAGCCGTCGTTGCAGCACTCACCGATTTCGTAAGAGGGGAAGGAGGATGAGTAAACCGATGTTCGATCGTATTGCGCTCATCGGTATCGGGCTTATCGGCTCATCGATAAGCCATGCTGTTCGTCGCAAGGGCTTGGCGAACATGATCGTGGGCAGTGCACGCACCAGGGAAACGATTGAGACCGCAATGAGCCTGCGGTTGATCGATGGCGGTTGTTTGAAAGCAGCCGATGCCGTCAAGGGGGCTGACCTCGTAGTCTTGTGCGTGCCGGTTGGTGCTTGCGGGCCGCTTGCGGCAGAGATCGCCCCCAATCTCAAGGCCGGCGCGATTTTGACAGATGTCGGTTCTGTCAAAGGCGCAGTCGTTCGCGATATGGCGCCCCATGTGCCGGAGGGCGTGCACTTTGTTCCCGGTCACCCCATCGCAGGTACGGAGCAATCGGGTCCCGAATCCGGGTTTGCCGAGCTCTTCGAAGGGCGGTGGTGCATCCTGACCCCACAGCCCGACACGGACGAGGGGGCGGTTGAGAAGCTCAAGGCCTTCTGGACGGAGCTCGGTTCCGACGTGGAGATCATGAGTCCTGAGCGCCACGATATGGTGCTCGCGGTCACAAGCCATTTGCCGCACCTGATCGCCTACAACATCGTCAACACGGCCGCGCACTTGGAGCGAGTTACCCATTCCGACGTGATCAAGTTTTCGGCTGGCGGCTTCCGCGATTTCACGCGCATTGCCGCGTCCGACCCAACGATGTGGCGTGATGTGTTTCTCAACAACAAAGACGCCGTGCTTGAAATGCTCGGGCGTTTTACTGAGGACCTAACCGAGCTGCAGCGGGCCATTCGGTATGAGGATGGAGAAACACTCTTTCGGCTTTTCGCTGACGCGCGTGCTGTGAGGCGGAGCATTATCGAAGCCGGTCAAGATACGGCAGCTCCCGATTTTGGCCGCGCGCAGAAAACCGACGAATCGCCGACCACAACCAAAACTCAAGCGACTTCCAGATAACGATGCTGGGCGAGCATGAGCTATGGATATTTGCCTACGGCTCGTTGATGTGGCGGCCGGGGTTTTCGTACGAAGAAGTCGTGCACGCCAAGCTCGTTGGGTGGCAGCGTCGCTTCTGCATTTACTCTCGTTACCACCGTGGCTCGCCGCGCCGGCCAGGCATTGTGCTTGGTCTCGATCGGGGTGGTGTGTGTGAAGGGCTTGCTTTCCGCGTAAGCCAAGACAGAGCGGCAGAGACGCTGCAGTATTTGCGCGAGCGCGAGCAGGTGATTAGCGTCTACCGCGAGGCTCTCGTTCCCATTACCTTGATGAGGGGGGACCGGCCGGAGGTTTTGGCACTTGCCTACCTGGTGGAACGCGCACATCCCAGTTACGCTGGCCAGCTTAGTCTTGCGTCCCAGGCGCAGTTGATACGAGGCGCACGAGGGCGCTCGGGAGATAACATCGCGTACTTCTTGAGTACGCTTGCACACCTTGACGAGCTTGATATTCGCGAACGTGAGCTTGAGCGTCTTGTGGCCTTTGTCGGTCCCCACTTGATCCGGGGAGAATTGGGCGGACGCCGCTGCGCGCACGCTGCGGCGTTGACCAGGGGCTGCCGGCGAATGCGAACGCAGTTGCGACGATTGCGTCCGGAGGACGCGCGTCGATTCAACTATCGCGATGTATTGTTGTTACAGCCTAAGCCCTGAGGCATGACCTCAGCGGTGCGTCTATGCCCGCTAAGGCTAGCACGCGCTCCGTGCATCAAACCGAGCGGCATTCAAATCGGATTCGATAAGTTTGCTCAGTTTCGGCGAGTCCGCCAGCAAGTGCACGTGCACCTCATCGGCGCCCAGCCGGGCACCAAGCTGACGAAGTCGAGCCAGATTGAGTGAGTGTGCGCGATGTGACACCCGGCCGATTGCAAGCACGTCGCAGTGGCCATTGGCTCCGCGGCGAACCAGAATGAAGTTTCCGTCAGGAAGTGGTGGGCAGTCGATCAGAGAGTAGACCGTGTGCACATAGTTCGCACCGGATGCTCCCGTCCAGGACGAGAAACGAGCCTCATTCGTTGCGGTCTTCTGCTGCGCTTGCGCGCATTCCCCGCTCTGTAAACGGCGAGTACGAAACTCAGCCAGTTCGATGATCCGCGCACTCATAACGGACAACCCCTTCGTGGTGCTCAGGCAAATGCGCCGTTCGTCGTCTACTATCTCAACGGGCCAGCCTTTACTTGAGTTCCCGACGATGCCCGTCATTTCAAGCCGAAATATGGCTTGATCTCAGTGTTTTTGGGGCAATGTGAACGCGGCATTTGAGCTTGCCGGGGCCCGTGAATTCGATTGTTTCAGCGATTTTTCGGCCGCCAGGGGCTGACCCTGGCATCCAAGCACCTTTGCCAATAAGCGGCCCGTCTGGAGCCCTTTAACCGCACCGCGAGAAGCCGCACCCATGGCAAACCCAACAGCCTTCGCGGCGAACATAGTCGCTCGAAGAGCAGCGCGGACAGAGCCTGAGTGGGGCAGAGCGTTGCACTGCGGTTTCACCGCCAGCCCGCGATCCTGCGTCCTCTTGCCGCTCTTCGGAGAGCTTGCTCGGCTTTTCGATGGTCTGCAGGAAGCCGGTGCGGACCATGTGGCTCTCGATGATTTGGCCGATGGCCGCCAGCAAGCTTGGCACGTAACGCCCGCTGATCCAGTGCCCTCCTTGCGGATCAAAGACGGCTTTGAGCTCGTCGGCGACAAACGTAACGTCGCCACCACGGCGGAAGACGGCGCTGATCATGCGCGTGAGCGCGACCGTCCATGCATAGTGCTCCAGGTTTCGCGTGTTGATGAAGATCTCGAATGGACGGCGTCTGCCGTCCTGCTCGATGTCGTTAATTGTGACATAGATTGCGTGATCGCTGTCGGGCCACTTGAGCTTGTAGGTATTGCCGGACAACACCAGCGCACGTTCGAGCGGCTTGGACATGTAAACGACGCCGCCGCGCTCGTGTGCAGGCGCCGGCTTGGCAGAACCCTCTAAAGCCGCAGACATTCGCTCTTCCGACGGCATTTCGGCGGCTTTGGGCGCTGGCTGTAATACGGCACCTGTCACCGGGTTGGGCCGGAAAGTCGTGCAGCCCTTAAGCCCGAGTGCGTTCGCTTGCAAGTAAACGTCCTTGAAGTCATCAAAGGGAATGTCTTCAGGGCAGTTGATCGTCTTGGAAATTGCGCTGTCGACATGCGGCTGCATGGCCGCCTGCATCTCCAGGTGCTGGCGTGGTGAAAGATCGTCTGCCTTTACGAACGTATCGGGCAGCGGCGCAGCGGCACCGAACTGATTGCGGAAGACTGCGTGGGCGTAGTCCTCTACCGTGTCTTCATGGGCGTGGCCGTCCTTGTCGAGGATTCGACGCCGGTGCATGAAATCGAAAATCGGCTCGATCCCGCTTGATACGTTGCCAGCAAGAAGGGAAATGGTCCCTGTTGGCGCGATAGACGTCAGGCATCCATTGCGAATGGCATCTCGCCGGATGGCACTTCGCGCCGGTTTGCTGAGCGCTTCAACGTTGGGGCTTTCAAGAAAGCGTTTCGCGTCGAACAGCGGAAATGCCCCTTTTTCTGCTGCAAGTTCGGCGCTTGCCAGATAGGCGGCCTCCTGGAACGCTGCCATCCACTTGCCCGCGGTGCTCGCAGCTTCTCGTGTGCCATACCTTAATCCAGAAAAGATCAATGCGTCGGCAAGTCCGGTCACACCTAGCCCAATCCGCCGCTTGGCGCGCGCTTCGTTGCGTTGTGCTTTGAGCGGATATCCAGAAACATCAATAACGTTGTCAAGGAAACGTACGGCGAGACGTACGCGCTCTTCGAGTTTTGCCAGGTCCAGCCTCGCGCCATTCGTGAATGGGCGCTCGATAAGCCGCGACAGATTAATCGAGCCCAAGAGACAGGCCCCGTAGGGCGGCAGCGGCTGCTCGCCGCAAGGGTTGGTCGCGTGGATTTCCTCGCAGTAGCGCAGATTGTTGTGCGCGTTGACGCGGTCAATGAAGATTACCCCCGGTTCGGCGAAGTCATAGGTCGCGCGCATGATGCGCTCCCACAGCGATTGCGCTGGGAGTGTGCGGTAAATCTTGCCGCCGAAAACCAGATTCCACGGCCGATCATAGCGAACCGCGTCGAGGAAAGGGTCGGTGACGAGAACGGAGAGATTGAAGTTTCTAAGACGTGCCGGATCAGATTTTGCCTCGACGAAGGCTTCGATGTCGGGGTGATCGCATCGCAAGGTCGCCATCATGGCGCCGCGCCGGCTGCCAGCCGACATAATTGTACGGCACATGGAATCCCAAACATCCATGAAGCTGACGGGACCGGAGGCGTCCGCGCCAATTTTCGCAACTGGTGCCCCCTTCGGCCTCAGCGTGGAGAAGTCGTGCCCGATGCCGCCGCCTTGCTGCATCGTGAGGGCGGCCTCCTTCACGCCATCGAAAATGGCCCCAAGGTCATCTTCGATTTCCCCAAGCACGAAGCAGTTGAAGAGCGTAACGGCGCGATCAGTACCGGCACCGGCGAGGATGCGGCCTGCAGGCAGGAAGCCAAAATCAGAGATTGCCCCGTGAAAGCGCTTCGCCCACCGCTCTTTGGCGCGCCTGCCGCCCTTTTCCGGTTGTGCAGCTGCCCTTGCAACCCGCCAGAAGGTATCGTCCAGCGACGCATCAACGGGCGTGCCGTCTAACCGCTTGAAGCGGTACTTGAGGTCCCAGATCTCCTCAGAGATACGGGCGAGGAATTCGGGCTTGGTGGGCATGCTGGAGTCCTGCTCGCCTGGAGCCAGAATCTAAGCAGCAAGACACAAAGAGTCAATTAATGTTCCTCTTATGTTGCTGTTTTATTCTGATCGACCACACGTGAAAGCGCTTCGGCCGAAATTGGCGGCGGATTCGGCCCTCCGGCAGCCTCACGGATAAGACTATTGGAGGCGTCCTCAATGCGTCTCTCGAGCTCGGCGCGAAATTCTGCTCTGGGCAGCCCAGGCGGTATGGGATCCAGGATCTCGACAATGATGGTTCCGGGATATCGCGCGAGCTTGCGCCTTGGCCAATAGAGGCCAGAATTTAGTGCCATCGGTACGCAGGGCAGGCCGAGCCCTTCGTAGAGCGCGACGGTGCCCGGTTTGTAATCGGGTGCACTGCCCGGCGTGCGCCGTGTCCCTTCGGTGAAGATGACGACTTCCCGGCCGGCGTCGGCGCGCCGGCGCGCGTCGCGCACGAGCTTGCGCAGGGCCGAGGGGCCACGACTGCGCTCAACAAATACATGCTCGAATTTGCGCGAGAACCAGCCGTGGAAGGGAATGTGCTTTAGCTCTGCCTTCATCACGATGGCGGGATCGGAAAAAATTGGTATCAGGGCAAACGTATCCCATGCCGATTGGTGTTTTGAAGCGACGAGGTAGGGGGGCTTTGGCAATTTCTCGCGCCCGCGCACTTCCATCTTGGTGCCGACGATTGTTTTGAGCAGCCACAGCGAGACAATTGCATGGGCCTTGAGACCCATCATCGCGTAGCGGCGCGGGCCGAACAGCAGGAACGAGCCGACCACGACGAAGAGTGCCGTGCACGTGTAGAAGACAACTGCGAACAGAAGTGAGCGCAGCATTCCCATCGACATGGTGGTCAGAGTCCCGCTTGGCGACCAGCTGGTGCTTTTGCCAGTGATGGGGCTTGTGAGAAGCCCGTCACCTGCGCGAACGTAAGTTGGACGATCGAGGACAAGAACTTCAGATACTCGGACAGCAGTATGCTTGCCGTCGAACGATGGAGCCACCATCCGTCCGACGGAGACTTCCTCGACATCACGGGGTGAGGGATCAGTCGCGTCTTTGGCGACGACAGCGAGAACTCGGCCAAGCTGCGGGGCATATGGTAGCTGGCCGTAACGACGATAAGACTATCGTAGTTGTGTGCGGCTGCCCAAGTCCGGGCCTCGTCAGCATTTCCTGCGGTGTCGAGCGCCTGGTAGCCTAAGTCGACACAACAGTCGAATTTCTGCTCGGGCAATCCCGAAATCCTCATGATTGCCTTTTTGCCAATGCGCGGATTGACGCCGGAGATCAGCATGCGTTCTGCGCGTCCCTCTTTGAGCAGACGCGCGCCCTCGGCAATGCGCCGACCTTCGCCAGTGAGCACAACAATCCCTTTGGCCCGATGGTCAGCGAGAGCCGGCGGACGGGTGACGAGCGTGGCAAATGTGATGAATCCAAGTGCGAGGAGCGCGATCATCACGCCCATCCCCAGAAGCACCGCTCTTGTTAGTCCCTTCATCGAATAAGTGACCGCTATTCTCGCTGGAGTTCAGATGGAACCGAATGCTGCACCTGCGAACAAACGCGTTTCCCACAATATCCGATTTGCACGGCGTTGTGATTGAGTCCGAGGCTGGATTGACCAATTGCTCAGCGCTTTGTCGGGGACAAGTGGCGATTCGGGGCTCCTGCGGCCTCTTATCAAGGTTTGGAATTCAGAATGCGAAACACGCCGAACCGTGACGTGAGCATGCACAGAGCTGAAATGATGACCACAACAACGCCAAGAAGCAGGAAGCCGGCAACGTCCAACCCTCCCGCGCCGAGAAGGCGCTGTATCTCGGCGACAGTGATCGTGCCGCCGCCCAAGAGCTCCATAACAGTCGGCATGCTCAAGAACACAGCCATTGCGCTCAGCGCGCCGACAAGGCCGGCGCGCACGCCAAGCCGCAAGAAATGCTTTTCGAATTCACGCGCAATGTAGCGATCAGTGGCACCGACGAAGTGCAGCACTTCGACGATCTCATGGTTGGACGCCATGGCGCTGCGGGTTGCCGAAACGATAATGGCAGTCGTGGCGGCGCCAACGAGGAATAAGATCGCCAGGCCGCCAAGCGCGAACGATCGCGTCACCGTTCGAATTTGCCGTTGCCAGTGTCTGTGGTCGTCGAGCGATACGCCCGGGAACTGCTTGGTGAGCGCGACGCGAAGGGCATCCATATCGGGTGGGGCGCTTCGGTCGATCTCGATAGCAATCAGGCGCGGCACGGGAAGGGCCGTCCAAGCATCGGTCTGGCCAAGCCAGGGCTCAAGCAGCTTGGCCGACTCCTCAAGGCTGAAGACCGAGACGTTATTGATTCCGGCTTGGGTCTCAAGGAAGCTCCTCGCATCGGCGACCGTCTTGTCGGTGTCAACGTTTTGGACCGGTTCGACTTGGACCGTCACTTCGCTCGCAATGTCCTTAAGCCACGCTTCCGCCGATTGATTGATCATGTAGACCGCACCAGCGGTCAGGCAGGCAAGAAAGCACATGATCGAGATGACGAGGGTCAGTGAGCGACCCGTCACCGTATCGGGCGGAACGACAGGCGCATTCGTCCTTTCGCGACCTTGCTTGCGCGCGCGCCCGCTCGCAAGTCTATCCGGCCGCTGCGTCGGGTCCAGGCGGAGGCTGGACTCGGGCTCGGAGTTCTGAGATTGGCCGCGTGTGCGCATGTCGCGCCCGGTCATCGCGTCCTCATAGTGGTCGGGCCCCACTGGCGTATGTGCCAATGAGCGTTGGTTCCTGCCGCCGGTTTTATCATACGATGCGGACATTGCCGTCGTGCAGCTCCAGCCGCGGCGCTTTGAACTGCCGCATCAATTGATGATCGTGGGTGGCGATGAGAACGGATGTGCCAAGACGGTTGAGCTCTATGAAGAGCCGGAGTAGTCGCCGCGCCATCTGCGGGTCAACGTTTCCTGTGGGCTCATCGGCGAGCAACAGCTCGGGCTTGCCGATAACTGCGCGTGCGATTGCCGCCCTCTGTTTCTCTCCGCCTGACAAGACCGAAGGATTGGCGTGCATGCGATCGCCTAGACCGACCCATTGCAACAAATCTGTGACGTCTTCCTTATAGTCCGAAACGTGCTTGCCGACGACGCGCAAGGGCAGCGCGACGTTCTCCCAGGTCGTCAAATGATTCAGGAGGCGGAAATCCTGAAAGACAATGCCAATGCGCCGCCGCAGTTGCGCTCTCTTGGAGGTCGAAATACGGCTCACATCCTGATTGAAGAGCTGGATGTGGCCGTGCGTGGGATGAAGCGACATAAAGAGGAGTCGCAGAAGTGAACTCTTACCCGCGCCCGACGGGCCCGTAAGAAAGTGGAACGAGCCCGGCCGCAGGTGGAAGTTTACTTCCGAGAGGACTTCCTGCCCTTGTTCATAGGCGAGGCCAATGTTTGTCAGTCGAATCACGAGTTTCGGTCGGTTGTTTGAGTTGGGAGTCGTCCAGATCCACCTCGCCACCGAGGTGGGGGCTCTTGAGTGATCAATCGATCACGAATGTGGCGGGTTCGTGTGCACCAGGGCATGGCGAACCGGGGGAGTTATGGAGGCATTGTGGTGGAGATGCAATGTACTGCTATCTTCCCGTCAACAGGTGCCGATAGCGAGGACGTCCAGCAGCCATGGGTCATGACAATATTGCCGATTCAAACCTTGAAGTGATTTTTACGGCTGAGGCCATCGCGCACCGCCTAACTGAGCTTGCCAGCCAAATTGCCAATGCCGGCCTGTCGAATCTTCTAGTCGTGCCAATCCTTAAGGGCAGTTTCATATTTGCCGCCGACCTGATCCGCGCACTTTACGATGCAGGACTTGCCCCCGAGGTCGACTTTATGACGCTCTCCAGCTACCGGGAGGCACGCAAATCTTCTGGTCAGGTCACCATCCTGCGAGACATGGATCTCGACGTGCGTGGGCGCAATGTGCTGATCATTGACGATGTCCTCGATTCGGGCCGCACGCTGGCTTACGCCAAAGATTTGCTTTCCGCACGCGGCGCGCTGACAATTAAAACGTGCGTCCTTCTGGACAAGAAGGCCGAGCGTGCCGTCAACGTTATGCCTGACTATTGCGCGTTCGAATGCCCCGATGTCTTCGTGGTTGGCTATGGGATGGATGTTGCGCACCGCTATCGCGAGTTGCCGTTTGTTGGCCGCTTGGTGAAGGAGTGACGCCTAGGTGGAGGACGAGTGATGGCGCGGATACTTCTCGCGGACGATGATGCGGCGACACGTGATTTGGTGAAGCGCGCGCTTGAGAGCCAAGGGCACAGCGTTTTCGTAACGCAAGACGGAAGCGAAGCTCTCGAACAGATTAAGACGGCGGCGGTTCCTTTCGATCTTCTTGTCAGCGATGTCGACATGCCAATACTGGATGGCATAACGCTCGCTCAGCGCGCCCATGACCTGCACTCCGGCATTCGGGTACTCATGATGTCAGGATTTTCTGATCAGCTCGAACGTGCCAAGGCCCTTTCGGGCCCTACCGTCTCGGTGATTTCCAAACCGTTCAGTCTTGATCAAGTGCGCGAGTGCGTGCGGCGGCTGCTTGGGTGAATTTTTGGGCTAGCCCCCAGTGACGCTCATGTGCCGCGCAACAGACGGTTTGCGGGTCTGACGGTCTATGACGAAATCGTGCCCCTTCGGCTTCAAGGCGATTGCTTCGTCGATGGCCGTATGAAGGAGCGTGTCGTCCTTACTGGCGCGCAATGGTTCGCGCAGATCTTTGGCGTCATCCTGACCAAGGCACAAATAGAGTGTGCCGGTGCATGTCAGACGGACGCGATTGCAGCTTTCGCAGAAGTTATGCGTCATCGGCGTTATGAAACCGAGTCGCCCTCCCGTCTGCGAAACTTCGGAATACCTGGCTGGACCTCCTGTCTGATAAGGGATGTCGCGAAGCGTCCAACGATCCATGAGACGGGCCTGCACGATCGAAAGTGGCAGATACTGATCTGTGCGGTCGCCGTCGACCTCACCCATCGGCATCGTTTCGATAAATGTCAGGTCGTAACCGCGTCCGTGCGCAAATGCGATTAAATCATCGAACTCGTCCTCGTTTGTCCCCTTGAGTGCGACGGTGTTGATCTTGACTTTGAGGCCCGCGGCATCGGCAGCCTCGAGGCCCCCCATGACAGTAGCAAGGTCGCCCCAGCGGGTGATGGCACGAAATTTTTCTGGGTCGAGCGTGTCGAGCGAGACATTGATACGCTCAACACCAACGGCTTTGAGGTCATGGGCGTACCGCTTGAGCTGACTGCCGTTGGTCGTAAGGGTCAGCTCGTCCAGTCCGTTGCCGAGATGCCGGGATAGCGCCTGGAACAGCCACATGATGTTCTTTCGCACGAGCGGCTCGCCGCCTGTGATCCGCAACTTCGTTACTCCCCGCGCAACAAAGGCCGAGCAGAGCCTGTCGAGCTCCTCGAGCGAAAGCAGATCGCGCCGGGGCAGGAACGTCATGTCTTCGGACATGCAGTAGACACACCGGAAGTCGCACCGGTCGGTAACCGACACGCGCAGGTAGGTGATTTTGCGGCCATATCGGTCGGTCAGCGCTGGTATCTGTGCGGTCGGTACTTGAATGCCCATC
>Ga0315534_1000809_pt1 | contig 21980 bp, 17 predicted proteins | sample SalMarSW160240MG_FD_203094 | JGI IMG/M metagenome (GOLD analysis project Ga0315534, IMG submission 203094) | Salt marsh sediment microbial communities from the Plum Island Ecosystem LTER, Massachusetts, United States - Salt Marsh Sediment SW1602-40 ... | reverse complement strand
AGCGTCTAATTTTGCCAGCACAAGATCAAAATGCTTTACTCTATCGCGAATCTCATCAATATATAGGGTGCTGGAATTAGTAAAAAGCGTAAGTAGAGGTGGTGTCCCTGTCCATTTCAATTCATTTCTAACATCAAAAGCTATTTTGTAGAAATCTAATAAATTATCATTTAAACTGGGTTCTCCATTATAACCGAAAGTTATTGAGTCTAAATGCGGAACATATTTTAATATATCTTTAAGTTCCTTTCTAAAATTTGACGAAGGAGGGGCAATAATCCTATATTCTGGGGAAACTACGTGATATGTCGGACCGATTTCACAATATACACAATTATAGGAGCACAATTTATAATTAGGTAAGATATCTACCCCGAGTGAGACCCCTAATCTTCTCGAATTAAACGGACCATAAGTATATTCTCTTGGCATATTCCTTGTATCGCTATAAATAATTACTAATGAAATTCTCTATAGCTTGATTAACCTCGTTTGGCTTTTCGAGCATAACCATGTGTCCAGCTTTGTTGATTATGTGGAGCGCTGAATTTTTGATTTTATCGTGAGAAAATTCCGAGTATTTAACAGGAGTTAATTGGTCCTGTTTCCCAACGATTATTAAACATGGAATTTCTATAGTATTTAGTTTGCTTAGAACGTCAAAACCATCGCAAATTTTAAAATCTTTATAAGTGACTTCCGGGCCGATTTTCGATGTTTCTTGAATATAGAGTTCTATTATTTCTTTTGAAGTCGTGCGATAGAATGCACCAACTGGTAGAAAATTCAAAAATTGGCGATAATTATTTTTTAAAGAATTCAGTATGAAAGGAGCAACTCTTAATTTTCCGCCTGTGCTGCATAGGATCAAACCTGAAACTTCCTTAGGATATGTAAAATAATATTGTAGGCCAATTGCGCCTCCTAAAGAATGACCGCACAAAATTACACTCTTATAATTTAAAGAATTAATTAACTGGTGAACTACATCGACATACAAGTTGAGCGATAAATCTGAAAAATTGTCTGATTTATCATGAGAGGGTAAATCCAATGCGACTATATCATAGTCAATATCTAAATGTAACTGATTTTTCCAGGTAGTTGAGTTTCCTCCCGATCCGTGAATAAATATAAGAGCTTTAGATTTTCCCGATTCCCTTACAATGTAAAAGATCTTCTTATTTTCAAATTCTAAATACATACTTATCAATCAAAAACAAAATAATTGATGTTACATAATAAAAAGAAATGGTGGTTAAATTAGATTTATCAAATTACTAATCGTTGATAAAAAAATCAAGATGAAAAAATATTATATTGAATTATTTTTGGAACTCAAAATCTCGATGCTGCATTTCCAACAACCGCTTGTACTTGCCATTTAATTCGAGTAAAGATTCGTGGGTTCCCTGTTCTATTATACCTTTTTTATCTGCGCTTAGTACAATTATGTGGTCTGCATTTTTTATTGTAGAGAGTCTATGTGCGATAATTATTGTTGTTCTACCCTTTCGAGCTTTATCTAAAGCATCTTGGATCAATGTTTCAGTATAAGGATCCACGGAAGAGGTTGCTTCGTCGAGAATTAAAATCTTAGGATCCTTTATTAAAGCTCGAGCAAAAGCTATTAATTGACGCTGTCCAATTGATATATTAGAAGCATTTTCTTTAAGTTTCGTATCGTACTTCTTATGTAATGCTTCAATGAAATTGTGCAAACCGAGAAATTTCGATACCTCAATCATTTTGTTTTCTATTTCTGGTGTAGGATTATCGAATGCATAAAGTAAATTTTCTCTTATTGTCCCTGTAAATAGAAACGCATCTTGTGGTACTAAGCCAATCAAGTTTCGAAGATCTTTCTTAGTGATCTCCCTGATATCGATATTGTCAAGAGTTATTTCTCCACTGGTTACATCATAAAATCGAGAAATCAATTTGGTTATAGTTGTTTTGCCAGCACCCGTTTCTCCTACGATAGCCATAGTTTTACCTGAAGGAATATCTAAATCTAAATTCTTTAGCACATAACCCTTTGATTGTTCGTGCTGAATTATCCTCTTCTCTTCATCTAATGCTTCCCTAACTATTTTGGGAATTTGCTCGTATACTTCTTTTTTAATTTTGACTGTTGCTAGAGTTCTAAGCATGGATTGAGGCGACATTTGTGGCATAGCTCCACCCATCATTCCACCACCTTCACCCATTTCACTACTTGAAGATGGAATTGCAGGTTTACTTTTCAAATTCTTCTCAAGAAATTTGGTCATTTTTAAGATTGCTTCAGGGGGTAGAGCTGGAATTGGAGAAGGTTCTTCTTGATTAGCATTCAAATCACCTTGTTTAAAAGAAGTCTGCAACTCCGGATGATTGTTAGCATTCTCCGTGCCGGGGACAGCGTAATTAAATTCGGCTAAAATAGTATCAATTAGTTTTGGAGCTTCAGAAGGATTTTGATTCATGAGACTCATAAATAATTGCTGTCTAATATTTTGAGGCATGAGCATGACATTCTTCATCATAAAAGAAGAATATGGCTCTGGAAGTGCCTTCATAAAATCCATTGCACGCTTCATCATCTGTCTCATCATTGGGTTATCCGGTAAACCTGGAAGTCCTGATTGTTCCGGGGGTCTCATATCCTTTGGTTCAATTTGAGCTGACTCTGATTTTAAATTGATGTTTTTCCCATTTTCTAATGTATAACCAAAATTCACAGAATCAAATTTAATCTCACCAAGGATATTTTCAAGGCGTTTAGGGTTTTCAGTATCGGGAATTTCGACTTTTTCTTCGAGAAGCGTATATATTCTGTCGCTCGCTGCTAGTGCTGACGCGATCATTTCTTGAATTTGCATTAATGACATAAAAGGTCTAAAGAATTGACCCAAAATGCTAATGAATGCGCTTAAAACACCTACAGAAACTTTAATACCAAAAACAGAAACATTTCCTAGGACTGCGAAACCTCCAGCTACTAATATACCAGCGGTTATCACCGTTGTTACAAGATTAATTAAAGGAAAAATAGTAGCCATAAATCTCCTTATTTTTATCATTGCGTTATAATTAGCAGTATTTGCTTTATCGAATTCTGTAGAGGCTTTTTTTTCTTGTCCATATGCTTGAACAACCTTCGCTCCTGCGATATTCTCCTGGATTGAGGAGGTTACCTTACCAATTGTTTTTCTTGATTCCTTAAAAAGCCCCATTGCTACCTTCCTAAATAAATACGTGAATAGAAAGAAAACCGGAAAAATTACTAAAGAAAGTAGAGCTAGATAGGGATTGAGGAAAAACATTACGAAGATTGTAAGAACCAAACTAACAACACTCGTTATAATTGATACAAACTGACCTCCAACTAATTGATTTAGCTGAGTCACATCGTTGGTTGTTATAGACATTATATCTCCCGATGACCGTTTGTCAAAATAACTCAAAGACATATCTTGAAGTTTATAAAATAGGTCATTTCTAACTTCAAAAGTTATTTTTTGCGATATTTTCCCCATACCATACATAGCAAAGTATGTAGTAATCGCCATGAATACAAGTAAAGAGAAGTAGACGGTACTCATAAAAATAATATACGCACTATCTTTTGCTAGAATACCGTAGTCTACTATATTTGCTGAAATAATCGGACTTATTGATGAAACAAGTGTTCCGATTAGTAACAAGATTAGTAAGATTACAAATTTCCACTTATAACGACCCAAATACGAAAAAAGCCATTTCCATAACTCGCGTCGGGGGTGTTCTAATTTAGATTTTCCACTACCCATCATTGGCGGCCCATGACGCATGCCAACGCTTGGTTGAATAATTTCATTTTCTTCTTTTTTATCTTCCCGATTATTGCTCATCATATTCTCCTCCCTTCGATTTTTGTTTTTGATACAACGTCTCAAATATTTGTTTATATAACACATTCGATTTTACTAAATCTTCGTGATTGCCTAATCCAACCACACGACCTCTATCTAAGATTAATATTAAGTCCGCGTTACGAATTGTTGATATACGCTGGGTTATAATTATGGTTGTTGTTTCTTTCATTATTCTCATTAGAGCTTCTTGAATCTTAAATTCCGTTTCTACATCAACCGAACTAGTTGAGTCATCAAAAATCAGGATCTTAGGTTTCACAATTAGAGCCCGGGCAATAGATAATCGTTGTTTCTGTCCTCCTGACAATCTAGTTCCTCTTTCTCCTACTAATGAATTATAGCCGTTTGGTAAACCCATAATAAAATCGTGTAGTTCTGCAATTTTAGCGGCTTCTACGATGTCCTCATATTTTGCATCTTCCTTACCATACGCAATATTATCTGCAATACTTTTATTAAATAAGTAAGTTTCTTGGGAGACTAATCCAATGTTTCTTCGTAAATCTTTCAGTACATATTTATCTATGCTAACACCATCGATAATAATAGAGCCCTCATTGATTTCGTAAAACCGTGGGATCAAGTTTATAATTGTTGATTTACCTGAGCCGGTTGTTCCTAGTATTGCTAACTTCTTTCCTTCCGGGATTTTAAAGGATACATCCTTTAATATTCTATGTTCGGAGGTGTAACCAAAAGAAACATTTTCAAAAACAATTTCACCCTTCATTGATTCTATTGATATTGCGTCAGGAGAATCCTCAATTTCTGGTGCAGAATCAAGAATCTCCCTCACGCGCGTAAGTGCAGCATCAGCTTGCACATAAACTAACATTATTTGTCCTAACATCACTAAGGGGAACCCAAGTGAAGCTATATATGATATCAATGTTATGATTACATTTAATGCCATTTTACCCTCAATATACCACAATCCACCTAGGAAAAAAGTAAGAATTATCATGAAACCTATTACTACATATACAAGAGGCATATATAAGGAGTTAAATTTAACGGAATCAACACTAGCTTTGTAGAATCTTGTATTACTTTCTTGGAACTTATGCATTTCTTTATCTTGTGTGCTAAACATCCTAACAACCTCCGCTCCAACGATGTTTTCTCTTATTGTATTAGTTAAATCGCCAAAACTTTCGCGAGTTTCCAGAAAAATCGGCTTTAGCTTTTTCGCGATGAAATAAGATACAGTTAGAGACCCTCCAAATGCAATTATTAAAAATATCGATAGTTCGAAACTAAAAAAGAGAAAACCTACCAATACGCCTCCCAATTGAAGAATAGATTGCAATCCCATAATTAATCCCATACCAAAAATCATTTGAGTCTCCTCAATATCGCTTGTAGCTCTTGAAATTAATTGACCCGTTTCTGTCTTATCAAAAAACGAAAAAGATTGGCGATATATTGCATTACTAATATCTGTTCGCAAATGGTATATCGCTCTTGCCGATACTTCGGCACCTTTAAGCCTGCCAGCCCGGTTGGTAAAATATACCAAAAAAGCGAAAACTAACACGAGTAAGAAATTTATTAATAACTCGTTAATATTAACTAATGCTCCAACTAATCTTCCTATAAATATAGGAATAAACGTGTAAAAAATCGTCGATAATATGAGATATAACAATTGGAAAATGAAATCTTTTTTCGATCGTGCCCAATATTTAATTATCATTTGCATTGAATTCATGGATATCCTATACCTCTGTTTGTATATTATTTAATTTCTGTAGTTTAACTTTTTCCTTTCTTATTTTTAATAAAATTTCTTTCACATCTTTTTCCATATAGGTCAAAATATTAATTTTTTCTTTATTAGGAATATCTTTTTGCATTATATACTCAACCGGACTAGACCATACACTAAAAGTCGCATCCTTAAGAAATTTCTCATGGTCAAATTCGATGCTACTTTCCGGGAATCTATATTTAATAAATTCAAAAATTTTTCCAATTTTTTCACGAAGATCTAATAATTTGCTTTCACCTTTATCGGTTAAGAAGTAAAGGTGTTTAGGTCGTCCGGTATCTTTACTTACATCATCTTTTATTGACAGAAAACCTTCTTCTGCTAATTCCTTCATCATTCGATATACTTTCGAATGTGGAATGTTTCCAAACTTCTTCAAATCGTAGTAAGTTAAACCTTCTGGAAAATCTTTTATTGTATTGAACATAAAAAGCGTTTTTAATTCCTCTGAGAATTCTATGAAAAATTTAAACCCTTTAGGCCACATTTTTGTAGAAAACAATAAATAAAGAAATTCTTTTCAAAATGAAATATTATGAAAGGCTAAATAGTCTTTAATTTATAATTTTTTTCATTTTGAAATATTAATATTTTTATGAAATCTTTTTATAATTAATCGCGATTATTTATATTAAAATTATATTTAAAAGATTAAAATGACTGAAGTTTTTATATCAGATACAAAAATGGGTGTTAGTAAGGCTGTAAATGAGATATTTTCGAATTTAATGAAATCCGGACCAATCTTAAAAAGTTCAAAAGAAGTGTATATTAAGGTAAATGGAATCGATTTCAAAAAACATGCCTATACATCACCAGAAGTACTTAAAGAAGTTATTAAATATTTAAGGGATAAAGATGCCAAGATTTTTGTAATGGAGAATTCTACTCAAGCAAACATGACTCGAATTGTATTTGCAATCAACGGCTTTAAAGACGTATGTGATGAAACTGGCGCAAACATAGTATACTTAGACGAAGAGGATACGGAAACTTTTGAATTTAAGGGGAAACCTTCTGCAGAAGATACATCTAAGGGATATAACTTAAAAACTTTTAGATTGCCTAAAACTATCGTTAAAATCATGAAAAATAGGGATTTAATAACTTATATAAATCTTCCTAAACTTAAAACTCATTCAATGGCAGGAGTAACGCTCGGAATAAAAAATCAATGGGGATTTCCACAACATGCTGATCGAGGGAAAGATCATAACTATAATCTACATTCAAAATTAGTAGATGTTTATGAATATATTAAACCAGACATAACGATTATTGATGGAATTGAGGGTACAATTCATGGACATTACCCTCCTACCGCATGGGAAGATCTTCTTGTCATACCATTTAATGTTTTAATTGGTGGAAGAGATACATTAGCCGTTGATGTTGTTGGGGCTAGGATTTTTGGTCTAACATTAGACGATGTTCCTCACCTTAAAATAGCTTATGAACGAGGTTTAGGGGAGGGTGGTTTAAATAAGATTAATGTAATCGGGAAAGATTTGAACGATTATAAAGAGAAATATGATTGGGATTTACTCCAGAAGTTCCCTGAAGATGTAAAAATTATCAAAGGTAAGGAGATGTTGTGTAGAGAGGGCTGTCAAAACAACCCATTGGTGACATTACAAGTATTTGCTTACGACCACAAAGAAAAATTTAAGGGAGGCTGGTTTATCGTCATGGGTAAAGGTCATGACGAGGGTATTGTGGAACAATTGAAGAAAGAAGGATATACTAAAGGTCTTGTAGCAGGATATTGTGCGATTAATGAAGTTGGTGAAAAGCTCAGAACTGAATTTGGTAAAAGGAAAGTATTTTTTTCAGGTGATTGTAACAACCTAGCCGATACAGTAAAGGCTGAACTTAAATTATCTGGGCTAACTGTTTTTGATTTAGTTTCTCTTTCAACTGAGGAGTTAATGTCACTTATTGATTCTGCTAAAGAACATGGGAGTACTGCACTAGTACCATTATAATGCTTAAATTATAGATCATATTAATCTAATGTTAATTATGAGCTTTAATTCAGTAGAGCTATGGTTGTGTTTACTAGCACCTCTCTCTATTATACTATTTTATAAACAATCAAAATATCTTGAGAAGAGAATTAATACACAAATATGATCTCTTAGCTAAAGAATACCATCTTAGAGAAAACTCAGAAATTTATCAAAACCTTTCTATAGAAGTAATGGAAATGCTTACGTTGAGACTTACAATGCTTAGTTTAATGGAATATGTATCGGACGAATCGTTTGAATCAATACCTATAAATTAAATTGTCTATCCTTATGCTCTTCGGGTTCTTCAGAATTTTACAATGAATTTTTATTTTTTCTTAAAGATTATTGAAATTTATTAATTTTTCGATAGGTAAATTATTAAATATCAATTTTGATATTATATTTAAAAAAATCAATTATTTACTCCTAGTGTGAGAAAATTGGAAGAAAACGATGAACCTTTAACCCCCGAAGAAATAGAGAAACAAAAGAAGATCGTTGATGACCTATATAGAAAAGAAAAAGAAGATAGAGAAATCTATTTCAAAAACTTCGAGGAGGAACGAAAAGTTGCTTTTGAAGAGAGTAAAAATCTTATTTCCTCATCAATCTCAGAGAAAAGTTTCATGAGAGAAAAACAAAGAGAACAAGATTTAATAAGAATGGAGATTAAGCCTGAAATCGAAAAAGCTGGTGAAGCGATTGAAAAAACCATAAGTGAAAAAGCTTTTATGAGAGAGAAACAAAGAGAAGAAGATCATATCAGGATCGATCTAAAACCGGATATTAGAGGTGTAGGTGAAGCAATAAGTAAGACTATTGACGATAAGGCTTTTTTAATTGGAAAAAGGAGAGAATCTGACGAACACAGAATGAAGATCAAACCTAACATTGAACAGACAGGAGAGGTAATCAGTAAAAATATTGACGAAAAAGCTTTTTTAATAGAAAAAAAGAAGGAGAGCGCTTCGGTATTGCTAGATTTAAAACCGGACAGACAAACTGCTAGCAGTGCAATTAGTAAATCCATAGAGGAGAAGTCTTTCTTAAGAGAAAAACAAAGAGAAAGCGATCTCAGTAGAATGCAGATCAAACCAGACTTTCTGAAAACGGGTGAAGCAATAAGTAAAACAATTGCCGAAAAAGCTTTTAGAATTGAGAAAAAAAAAGAGACCGAACAAAAAAAAAGGGAAATACATCCAGATATTGAAGGTAAAGGAGAGGCAATAAAAACAACGATTAACGAAAAAGCATTTAGGATTGATATGCAAAAAGATAAAGAACGAAAAATTAAAGAGATGAAACCGGATATCAGCAAAGCCGGAGAATCCATTGCCCAATCTATTGGAACAAAAGCTTTTCTACGCGAAACGCAAAGAGAAAAGGATTATGAGAGAAAAGACTTGAAACCAGATTTTTTAAAAACTGGAGACGCTATTAGCACTACAATAGCTGAAAAAGCTTTTAGAATGGAAAAAAGTCGCGAAATTGACGAAAAAAAACGTGAATTAAAACCTGATATAAAAAAAACCGCAGAAATAATTAGCAAATCTATAGAAGAAAAAGCCTTTTTAAGAGAAAAGCACAGAACCGAGGATTCTAAACGGATGGAAATAAAACCAGACGTAACAAAAGCGAGTCAAGCTATTAAATCTTCAATTGACGAAAAAGCGTTTAGAATTGAGAAGCAAAAAGAGATGGACCTGAAAAGAATGGAATTAAAACCTGACTTTGAGAAATCTAGTGAAGCTATTCAAAAAACAATTGGGGAAAAAGCATTTATTATTGAAAAACAAAAAATACGTGATTCGGAACTAAAGGAACTTAAACCAGATATTAAAGGTATTGGTTCTTTAATCGAAGGTAAAATTGAAAAAATTGAACGGAAGAAAAAGGACGAGAATACTACTTAAAGGTTGAAATCTTCTATACTCTTATCTAAAGCTATAATTGGACATCAAATTTGAATAAAGTATTTAAATTCATATTTTCTAATCTTTTTTTATATTGTAGAATTGAAGGATCTATGTTTCCATTAAAATTTCTTATTACAGATTCGAACTTATAATAAAAATCTTCCATAATTTGATGTAAAATTACTCTCTCTACTTGTAAATTGGTTTTTTTCGAAATTCCGATCACTGATAATCTACCTCTCCTTTCATACAAAATTCGACTCTCTTTAAAATTCACTTCTTGAATTTCATCGTTTATTGATTCAGGTTTAATCTCACTCATAAAAAGATTAAGCGCATTAAGAAAGCCACTTATCAAATCGTCATGAGAAGAAAATTTAGCGTTGCGCGTATATTTTTTGCTAAGCAGTAAAGAACCTGTTATATTGTCTAAGAAGTAAATAGCATGGAAACGATTATCGTCTGAATTAATTCTTTCTATATTAAATCCATAAGTTTTTTCTAAATTTGTATTAATCCATTTGTATGACATCTTTCGACTACTTTCTTACCTAATACTATTCCTACTAAAAAATGAAATCAATTACGATTTAAAATGTAAATATTATCTTAGTGACATCTAAATAGTTTTCTGAGCTAGCAGAAGCTTGATCTAATTACGTTTAATTGAGTAGTATCAATTTAAATATTAGATATACTTTTCAAAAAAAAACTAAAAATTTAAAATAAAATCATTTTATTATTAGACATATACTCTTCTAATCACATTTTAATTTTTGATGAAAATGGGTGCAAATAACAACTACGGAAAACAAAAAAATAAAATTTCGGTTGGTAAAATCTTATCAAGAGAAGATTTCAATTCCACTATTTTCCCAGAAGATGTTAAAGCAGAAATAAACGAAGCTCCTTATTACTTGCTAATTTTCATTTCTCGCGAAGATTCAATAAAAATTAGCTGCTTTCCTACTAATACGAGTGATATAAAAAAAATTCTTATTAAGTTAATTGAGTTCTCGCCCGATCTTGTAAAGGGAATATCGACCGTACTTAACGAACTTAACTTAAGTAAAGACATCCTGCATACTACGGGAATTTGTTATGAGCTGGAAAATTGCTTCTACGAGACCTATCTGTTAGGAGGCACTCTAAAATCGGGGTTCATGTCTATAGACGCTATAAAAGAAAAATTCCTCGCAATTGAGAAAATCGTCAATGTCGTAATAGAAGATATACCAATCCATAACGAGTAGACTTCTCAGAAAATGAGCGATAAAAAAATACCCCCTCCCCCAACCTTACCCCCTTCTTTTGCAGTATCAGATAATTTCTGTCTGTTTCATAAAGGGGAGTTGTCAGAAGATATTTATACTTGTCCTAAGTGTAAAACAATTTATTGCCTAGAATGCGCAAAAAAAGCTCAGGCTGATAGGAAATCGTGTATTAAATGTAAACAGATAATTTTATTATAGGGTTTAAATATGCTCCTCCTCAAGTGAACTAGATTTTATTGAACTCAAACTACGCCACGCCTTCCAAAAAATTAACCACAATATGATAAATATAAATATAGTTGTCGCAAAAGTGTAACCTCCAATAAATAGATCTCCAATAATTAAAAACGGAATACCCGCACTCGCAAATCCTATCAAATAACCATATCCCCAATACCGGTTAACTAAGGCTATTATTACTCCCGGAATCATCGTCGTGAATATAATTGAAAGAAACGCTAAAACCTCAATTGAGCGAGGAGCATCTTGTATGAACGTCATATTTACCCAAGAAGCTACAAAACCAATTATTACGAACGAAAAAGTCCAAACATTTAAACTTAAATCTTTCTCAGCCTTATCTCCTTCGTTTTGATGTGATTTTGTTTTTTTTTTCATCAATGTTACTCTTCTTATCATAATTAAAAAAAATCCTTTAAAGTTGCTAAAGATAATTCTCATTATCAAAAATAATTGACGATTAAATAACTGGAAACTAGGAAAATTTATTCGGAAAAGCGTGAAGCTCAATAAATCTCGACAAAAGTATTAAAATAGTGACAATTCTTTTAAATAAGACTAAAGATATTAGTACTATAAGATAAAAATTTATATGTGTAAAACATATAATAATCGTTGAAGATAAAAATTTAAATGTAAAGCAATACAAATTCACAAAAAATAAAATAGGGATTTTACCTAAAATGACACCTAAAATGACTCCTGCCCCGCCCTGGATTTTTGTCTTTTGGTAGTGTGTAATACACACTCATTTCGCCCTCCTCCCCCTATTTTATTTCTGACCTTATTATTAGGTCTTGGTGGCAGGAGTCTCCCTTTACATTTGAATTTTAATAAGTATCGCTATAAATCATCCTTCAATCAGATTTTGTCAGTTTTATGAGTTGCGTAACGAGAAAATTCTGATCTAGAAAAAACAAAAGAAAAATATTAAGCTATAATTGTAAAGCAAAGCAATTCTTTTTTATGAGTTAATACTTAAAATACTATTACTTTTCGTATAAAATTAAAATACAATAATGTTTTACTTAAACAAATTGTTAATTAAACAAAATGATTCTTAAAAATTAACGAAATTGATACTTATGACAGAAGATATTATAAGACGGACAACGAGTATTTGCCCAGAATGCTTACAAACCATTCCAGCGGACATCTATGTTGATCCAGAAACTAATTGGGTCATGATGAGAAAAGATTGCAAAGAACACGGACACTTTAAAGACAAGCTTTCCATTGATCCCGAAGAATACAAATGGGGCGAGACTTTCACAGACGACATAGGATCTACAGTTGATAACTCTACACAACCTCAGTACACTAGTTCAGGAATAAAGGAGTGTAATGAAGGCTGTCCATACGATTGTGGCCTCTGTGAAAATCATAAAAGCGCCCCTAACATTTGTCTAATCGATATAACAAATCGCTGCAATTTAACCTGTCCAATTTGTTTTGCCAACGCAAGTGCAAAAGGTTATGTAGTAGAACCCACATTTAATCAGATAGTGCAAATAATGGAGCACTTCAGGTCCATGAAACCTGTTGCAGCTGTTATGCTCCAAATATCTGGTGGAGAACCTACAATTAGAGATGACCTTCCAGACATTATCCGTAGCGGAAAAGAACTCGGTTTCACTGAAGTTATGGTCACAACGAACGGTGTAAGGTTCGCGAAGTCGATTGATTTTTTACAGAAGTGCAAAGACGCAGGAATGGATGCTATTTATTTACAATTTGATGCTACAGACGATCCAGAAGTTTGGAAAAAGATTCGTGGTGTTAATCTATGGCCATTAAAGAAGCGCGTTATTGAAAATTGTCGAAAAATCGGTTATTTCGGTTTAATGTTAGTTCCTGTAATTGCGAAAGGCGTTAACGACCACGAAATAGGTAATATTTTAGATTTTGCGAGAGATAATACCGATGTAGTTTCAGGTGTGGTATTTCAACCAGTCGCGCTTTGTGGGCGGATTAGCTTTGAAGAACTAATGGATTTAAGATACACAACTTCAGATCTTAAAGTAGCAATTAATAATCACACTAATAATGCAATTAAAAAATTCTATCCTATCGCAACCACGGCTAAAATGACCCGTTTATTAGCGTGGTTCGATAACATGCCGGAATTTAGTATGACCAGCCACAAGGATTGTGGTTTCGCAACAATAATAATTGTCAATGACAAGAACGAATGGGAGGCTATTGAAGAGTATTTTGATTCAGAAGGTCTAATTCGATGGTCAAACAAGGTTTATGACATGGTTCAAGGGAAAGAAATCCCAAAACCCACAGGGTTTTTAAAAGGTATACATCTTGAAGATTTTGGAGCAATTGCGGGCACTGTAGGAAAATTCATCGACGATATGACCGATTTAGGATATCGGCAAATGATGAAAGCTTATTATTTTGCGGGAGCAATTAAGTACGTAAAACATCCAGAAAAAGTCTTAACTAGTAAAACTTATCAAGGATTTGCGCGACTTATCGCATCCCCGAACTTAGCAAGTGCCGCGAACTTTTTACATTCAAAAAACCTGATGATTTCGGCCATGCATTTTCAGGACGCATACAACTTCGATTTGGACAGAGTTTGTCGATGCTTAGTCCATTACGGTGTAGTAGATCCTGACGATAACACAAAAACGCTTGAGGTTCCATTTTGTGCTATGAATACGCTACACAGAGAAAGACTTGAGCTTGCGAACGCCATTAAAGGCGAAGAAGCAAAAAAAGCAGAAGTTATTCAAGCTGAAATTAAGGAGCTTTTAGAAACCGTAAAAGAATAATCGTTCTTTTAAATTTTTATCTTGTTTTATATCTTATTTTTTCTTCATTTTTAAAGAAAGTAAAGAATTGAGTACTAACAGATAGTATTTAAATTCAGACTCTTATTTATTAGATATATTAAGAAGTAGATATTTTTCGGATTTTATGGTAGACAATACGGAGATTATTGGGGAATATCGGGGAATAGTCAAAAACAGAGTGTTAACTGCGTTATTACAGTCCTATATGGATAACTTAGATTATGATGGAATGAAGTCAATTTTAAAAGAAGCAGGACTGTTAGAACTGAAAGATATACGAGATGTAGATCCCGAGGGAGAGATAGACTTTTTTTCGTTTAAAAAGATAATTTCTGCTCAAAATTGTTTACTTTACGATTCAACCGATTTATTATCTGAAATTGGTAGAAAGTTCTCATTTTATTTGTTCCCTTTTGGAAAGATTTTTGAGGAAATTGTCGATGATATAAATAACTTGATTATTACTAACTGGCAAGTTAAGATCGTGGAAAATAGCGCGGAGACCGTTATTATTCGAGTTGATAAATGTATTTTTTGTTCTGAGATTGGCGTTTCTTGTGAATTATTCAAAGGATTTTTAATTCATTCTTTGGAGAAGAGTTTATCTTCCAATTATAGGGTAATACCCATTGAAACAAAGGAAAATATTAATAATCCTAATCATAATTCTTTTATTTTGAAATTAAGAATTGAGAAAATATTTTTATCTTAAAATAACGAAAGCTTAAATATATCAAAAATCAAAATACTTTTTGTATTATTTAATCAAAAGTAAAAATCAGAAATTAATTACTATTAAAATTGCCAAGAGAAGAGATTTCCACAGAAATTAAGGAATATGTATTCAAGATTACAATTCTCGGACAAAGTGCAGTAGGTAAAACTTCATTAATTAATCAATTTGTAGAAAGCTCGTTTCAAGAAGACTATAAACCAACACTCGGTGCAAATATAATCCGAAAAGATGTTAACATAGAAGAAGTTAACGCTAAAGTTCGATTAATAATGTGGGACTTAGCAGGCCAGGAGAAATATAATGTAATACGAAGCATGTATTTCCAAGGATGTGTTGGGAGTCTATTCGTGTATGATGTCACTCGTCACGATAGCTTTGCTGCGATTGAATCTAAATGGCTTAAAGATTTTAAAAACTATGTGAAAAAAGAGGGTGCTTACATTTTAATTGGCAATAAAATCGATTTAGAAGACCAAAGATCGGTGAGAAATGAAGATGGCCAAAAATTAGCTAAGGAGATCGGAGCTAGTTCTTTTATTGAAACCAGTGCTAAATTAGGAAAAAATGTAGAAAAGGCCTTCAAGAACTTGGTATATCAAATTTTACGGAATTATGGAGAAAAAATTTAATCATTCTTTACAATTCAAATTTCTCTCGTTTCGCTTTATATAATTTTATTAATAACCTCTCAAACCTTTTTATATAAGTGGTAAAGATGAAAGAATTAGCAATAAAAGTAAAAGACGCTCCAAGATCAAAAATACGCGAGCTTTTCGACCTTGCTGCAGGGAGATCCGATGTAATTAGCTTAGGTATTGGACAACCTGATTTTTTAACCCCTCAGCCTGCTATAGAAGGAAATATTGAAGCGTTAAATAAAAATATCACCTATTATGCACCAACTAGAGGAATTCCCGAGTTATTAGAACAACTGGAGCTAAAATTGAAAACTGTAAATGGAATTGAGACTTCCTGGAGGGATAATATAATTCTAACAAATGGAGGCTCGCAAGCTCTTAATCTTACTTTTGCTTCAATATTTAATCCTGGCGATGAACTTATATTATCTTCTCCAAATTTTATCTCGTATTTTTATTTAGCTACTTTTTTTGATGTGAAAGTAATTGAAGTAGAGAGAAGGAGTAATTTCGGACCAGACATCGATAAAATGAAGAACTCCATTACAGATAAAACTAAGGCTATTTTAATTAATTCACCTAACAATCCGACTGGTTATTCACTAAACAAAAGAGAACTGGATGAAATCGTAGATATGGTTAAACAAAACGATTTGTACTTAATCTCAGATGAAGTTTACGAGAACTACCTCTACGACGACGCTCAGCATACTAGTCCCGCATCCCTTAAAGATATGTTTAACCGAACGATTACAATCAATGCAATGTCAAAATTATATTCAGCTACGGGATTTAGGTTAGGTTATATCGCAGCTAAAAAGGAAATTATTGATATTATGGAAAAATATCATCAATATACTGCAGCCGGCACAAATCATGCGGCTCAATATGGATTTTTAAGGGCTTTGCAGATGGATTCAAGCTTTTTCGAAGAAATTTTAGTGAGTTTTGACGAGAGGCGTTTATTAGCTTTTAATCGATTGAGCGAAATGGGATTCGAAGTTGTTAAGCCAAATGGAGCGTTCTATATTATGCCTAAAATTGCCAAGTTTGGCCTTACCGGAGCGGAATTCTCGAATCGAATTATGAAAGAACGAGCGGTAGCAATAGTTCCGGGCAATGTTTTTGGTTCTTACTCTGATACTATGCTGCGGATGTCATATGCAACAAAAATAGAAAAACTTATAGAAGCTATGGATAGGATAGAGAAGTTTATTAGTAGTATTTAGAAATCAAACTAAAATATTCTCAGGAAGATAAGTTTGTAAAATTGCGTTTGTTAAATGTTCTATTGCTTCAAAAATCTTTTCTATCTCAATAAATTCGTCTGTTTTATGTATATCCGCCGGATTTCCTGGTCCATAGATTACAAACGGTATTTTCGAATCAATCTTGTCAATATTAGCTAAATACACAGCATCTGTAGCGTAGGGTAACCCTATTATTTCCTGTTTAGAGATGTTATGCAAGTTCTGAACGAAAGGATGATTAAGATCTGTAAAAAGGGCTGGAAGTTGTTTTAACACTTGTAATTCAATCGATAAATCATCTTTCTGAAGGATTTTCAATTTTTGAAGCAATTCTGCCTGATCTTGTTCGGGAATTAATCTATAATCAAGATCTATTGTAACTTGATCTGGAACAATATTTATAGCAGTACCTCCAACAATTTTTCCAATGTTTAACGTTGATTTTCCTAGTATAGCATTTTGTTTTTCTTCTAAGACTTCATAGAGATGAGGTATAATTTTCATGGTTTTTTCAATCGCGTTTATTCCTTCTTCTGGCATTGAACCATGAGATGCTTTTCCAGTTGTTTTCAATTTTACCCACATCAATCCTTTTTCCCCTATCCCTATCTTTAGATTTGTGGGTTCAGCGACTATGAGTAATTTGGCGTCTTTCATGTATCCTTGATTTGCAAGGGTAGAAGAGCCAACCATTCCTTCTTCTTCGTCAGCGGTTCCTAAGAACATGACCGTATATTTTTCCAGAAATTTTGGAATTTTGCTTAAGATTTTTATTACGCCTATTAAGAACGCTATTCCACCCTTCATATCCGCTGAACCACGACCGTACATTATTCCATCTTTAACTTCAGCGGAGAAAGGGGGAAATTTCCATTGGGTTGTATCCCCTACGGGTATCACGTCAAAATGACCTGACAAGACAATCATGTCTTTTCCTTTACCTATCTTAGATACAAGATTATGAAGCGTTACTCCATCTTTATTGTTGGTTACAATCTGGTTTTGATAGCCTTCTTCTTCTTTGAACACATTTAAAATTAAATAGTCCACTATATCTTTAGTAATACCCGGCGGGTTCTCTGAGGGAATCTGAACGATATTCTTTAAAATTGATAGGGTTTCTTCTTTTAATTGTTTCGTGAGTCGCATAGTTAAACTCAGTTTACAATATCTCAAATTTTATTTTTTAAAGAAAAAAAAAATTATACATAATCCACTTCAAAAGGAGTTTTAGGAAGAACTTCTGCACCATTTTTCGTAACCAATGTTGGTGATTCTAACCTTAAGCCTCCAAGTCCTGGACGGTTGAAAACTACAGCAGCTATCTCAACCATGTTCTCTTCAAAAATCATGGGACCCCATTCTTTCCCTGGTACGACTACTGGCCATGATTCGTTTCCTATGAGACCAATCCCATGACCTAAACCGAAGAATAAATCGTTAGCGTATCCTTCTTTATCAGCTACTTTTCTAACTGCTTGGTAACACTCTTCAAATGTAGTTCCAGGATACATGGTATCAATAAGTGCGTAACATAATTGTTCGTAAACATCGTTAAATTTTTTAAGCTCAGAAGGACAATGTCCAAGAATATAATTATGGCTTAAATCACCTAAATAGCATCCATATTCGCTGTGCAAATCTACGAGTAAAGATTCTCCTTCTTTTACTTCTTTGTTAGTAGCAGGGGTGCACCCATTAAACGTATAACTCGCGCGGTACCCTGAACCTATTTCTTGGCTTCCAGTGAATGTCCATTCATAATTACTACCTGCTTTTCTCATTGCAAGGGTTCCAATACCTGCAATCTCGTTCTCGGTAAAGATTTTTCTCTCAGATCGTTCGATTAACGCATTTTTCACCGCTAACTGGCCAATATCAGTGATTTCGCTCGCTTTCCTTAACATCGCAATTTCTTCGGGTTCTTTAATAAATTGAATTCTCTCAGTCTTCTCATTGAAATCGACAAATTCACATCCAGGAAAATTTTGCTTAAGTAATTCTGCTTCCGTATAAGATAACATTTGTCCCGTAACACAAATATCCAAACCCAGTTCTACTCCAATTCGAGGAGGAGGTCCTTTTGGATTGTATAACCCCGCTTTTTTTGCGGCTGATTGAATTTTTTTCTCCCAGAAGAATCCTTTCATTGGGCCCCAACCACTCACATTTTTTAAGTGACCCTCCGCTTTGACCCGTTCTACATCTAAAAGGACAGTAAATAGTGAAGGTTCACCAGCTCCCTCTTTCGGTAAAAAAATCGCACTTTTCCAAGGAACAAAACATCCCGTTAAATAGGTAATTGACTTAACTCGAGTAAGAACACAAAAATCTAAATTAAGTTCTTCCATTGCTGCTTGATATTTTTTTACGTGTCCTTCCCAATTTATCTCAATTTCACTCATTTTCATTTCAATACTCTTGTTGTTACATTTTTTGCTTAATGGTTATTATTTAATCTCGTTATGTTATAACTGTTACTATCCACATAAAAAAAAAGTAATTCAAATAGGAAAGGAAGCAAAAGAGATCAATTAGAATTAAAAATATAGTAGTAATGAAATGTAAAAAATAAAAGGATTTTTACTACATTTTCTATTTTCAATGCGAAATTGTTCCTTATTTATACAAATTGGAGTCGCTTTCTTTAACTTTTTGGTCTTGAGCAAGTTGTTTTGCTAAAGTCTCGTATTTGTCAAGAGTGTCTTTTTGTAACGTTGATCCTACCTTTGAAAGTGCGAACTCAAAATGTTTAAATTCTACAACATCAAAATCATCCAGCTTTTCTCTTATCGCTTGCATACCTGCTTCTCTACACAGGTTTTCTAAATCTGCCCCACTATACCCTTCAGTCATTAAAGCTATGTTTTTCAAAGAAATACCTTCTTTCAGTGGCATATTTTTGGTATGAACGTTTAATATTTTGATTCTCCCTTCGTAATCAGGTGCTACTACATATAATATTTTGTCAATTCTTCCAGGTCGTAGAAGTGCGGGATCAACCAAATCAGGGCGATTAGTACTAGCTACAATAACTATCCCGCTATTATTTTCGATCCCATCCATTTCAGTTAATAATTGGGTTATTATAGTGTCGTAAACCGCTGATCCTTTCCATCCTCCGCGATTAGTAGTAAGTGCTTCAATTTCATCGAAGTATATAATAGAAGGGGCTAATTCTCTGGCTTTTGCGAAAATACTCCTTATATTTTTTTCAGATTCACCAACCCACTTTGACATTAATTCTGGACCTTTAACGGTTATAAAATTTGACTTTGTTTCGCTCGCTATAGCCTCTGCTAAGAGTGTTTTTCCACAACCCGGAGGACCAAAAAGTAGAACTCCTCCAATAGGACGAATTCCTGCTTTTTTGAACAGTTTTGGATGTATTATTGGCCATTCAACGGCTTCCTTTAACTCTTGTTTTATTTCATCCAATCCACCAATGTCATCCCATGAAACTTCAGGAATATCTCTAAGATACTCTCTTAAGGCAGACGGTTTTATTTCTTTGAATGCTTTTAGAAAATTTTTATCTTTAACAAATAATTTTTGAATGATCTCAATTGGTATCGGTTCGTCAATATTAATTTCAGGTAAAATATCTCTAATAGCATCCATAGCGGCTTCTCGAGTAAAAGCCATGATATCTGCTCCAACAAAACCGTGAGTATTCTCAGAATAGTATTCTATATCCACATCATCTGCAACTGGCATTCCTCGAGTGTGAATTTTAAAAATTTCATTTCTGGCGCTCTTATTTGGAACTCCGAATCGTATTTCGGTATCAAATCTTCCTGGTCTTCTTAGGGCTTGATCAATAGCGTCTACTCTATTTGTGGCTCCAATCACGATCACTCCCTCTCTTCCTTTCATTCCGTCAAGAAGCGTAAGTAATTGAGAGACTACTCGCCTTTCAACTTCACCTGTGACTTCACTTCTTTTAGGGGCTATTGCGTCAAGTTCATCGATAAAAATTATTGTAGGTGCGTGTTTTTCAGCCTCGTTAAAAATATTTTTCAAATTTCTCTCGCTATCACCGTAAAATTTACTCATTATCTCAGGACCATTAATAGTAATGAAATGAGCGTTTGCTTCTTGAGAGACCGCCTTTGCCATCAGAGTTTTTCCTGTACCGGGAGGCCCATAAAACAGAACTCCTTTTGGGGGTTCAATATTCAATCTTCGGAATAATTCGGGATGTCTTATTGGTAATTCAACTACTTCTCTAATCCTTTGAATTTCATCAGTTAAACCTCCAACATCATCGTATGTAATAATTTCCCCAGAAATATTTAGAAGTGCGACTTTTTTATTGATTTTTATCCTTGTTTCTCGAGTAAATCTAACTACCTTGTCGATTGGTCTAGTATTAAGCACTACTAATCTTAATGGTCCTAAAGTTGCTCTCTTCGGAGTTCCTCCCATATTAAGCATTCTCATAAATCCATTCATGGGATTGTTTCCGTCATCCGATTTAATAAAAGCTCCGGGAATATCTATCAAATCTCCCGCCATTACGGGTTTATCAATTAGTTTCCCCTTTATGGCATCTGCTTGCTTTTTAATGTCATAAATATCCTTAGTCGGTGCGAGTTCAATTTCTTTCGCGGGTTCTGCGTTAATGTATTGAATAGTAACATATTCACCAATTGTAGATCCAAGGTTTAATCTTTGTATTCCGTCTATTCTTATAATATCCTTTCCTTTATCTGCAAAACTCGCCACAATAATACCCGCAGTTCTTTTCCTCCCAACTATTTCTATAATATCACCAGTAGATAATCTTAATCTTTCCATAATTGATTGGTCTACATAACATAAACTTCTTCCGCTGCGACTAGAATCTAATCTTTCAATTCTTAGATTTGCTGATTTAGGCATTCCTTCGTTATTCATTTTATTAGAAATCTTCTTTTTTATTTTGCTATTTTAAAGAAAATAATGGTACTTTATTTTCTTTTGTATTATTTAATATAGCGAGTCATGTTAGTTCGACAAACCATTATTTAAAGTTATAATTTCTTATTTGGTGAATAAATAAATGGGATTCATAGGTAATTACACTTATATTTTAGACTTTGTCTAATAAAAATAAACTAATTTTAGATTTGTCTCAATTCATCAAAACCAGAGTAATAAACTACAGTTTCAAATTAGATTAATTTTTAGATTTTTTGCTAAATATCTTTTAAAATCCTCAAGAATTGCATTAGTCTCAGACAAATTTTCCGTTTTTTTTTTAATATAGAATCTCCTAAATTTTAATATATCATCTTTGTGAGAGCGATTTTGAGGAACATCTAAAAGCCTTCCCACATATTTTCGGGTAATAAGGTCTAAAGCTTCTAAGTTCGAGGAATGAAGTGACTTTTTTACAATTGTTTTAACTTCAATTTTTTTTTGATCTTCTGCTATTTCGTTTATTAGCTCTTCTATA
>Ga0315534_1000805_pt1 | contig 22012 bp, 24 predicted proteins | sample SalMarSW160240MG_FD_203094 | JGI IMG/M metagenome (GOLD analysis project Ga0315534, IMG submission 203094) | Salt marsh sediment microbial communities from the Plum Island Ecosystem LTER, Massachusetts, United States - Salt Marsh Sediment SW1602-40 ... | reverse complement strand
GGTGCATCGTGTCGCCCATCGAGCCGTAGGCAGCGAGGAAGTCGGCGTACTGCTGCTCGGTGCCCGTGTCGGTGAGGTCGCCCTTGACGACGACCGCGTCGGGCGCGACGGCGCGCATGTCGGCGATGACCGCTCGGCTCATCACCTCGGGATAGGGCTCCTCGCCGGGCGCGACGGAGAGCACCGGACCACGAGCGTCGATCTCGGCGATGCCGGTGATGCCGCACCGGGTCTCCCCGAAGTGCACGTCGTTCGCGGTCGCAACCGTGGCCAGCAGGCGACCTTTCGGGCGGGCGAGCGTTCGCACGATGGGCGGGAGCCACCGGTCGGGCTCGGCACCCTCGACGGCGACGCCGTAGTCGGTCTCGGGCTCCAGCCCCCTGACGCGCGCGATGTGGTGTGGGCCGTCGGTCGACACCTCGTGGTCGCCGACGCGGGTGACGACCGACTCGCCGCCGGAGGTCGTGAAGGTGATGACGACCTCGTCGGGCCCGACGCTGGTGACCTCCGGGTTCGCCGGCCCCACGGACTCAGGCCCGGGTGCGTCGACCGATTCGACCCGACAGCCGCCACGGGCCGCGTTGGAGCGGGGACCGGCGCGACGCCAGCCGCGCCGCGTGCACCCACTCGTGCAGCGTGTCGTCCTCCCGGGGGGGCGCCGCGACCGGTCGGGTGAGCTCGGCGATGGCCGCCACGATGGCCGCCACCTCCTCGGGCGTGGCCTCCGGCGAGATCGCCCGCAGCGCCGGCGCAGTCACAGGGGAACGTTGCCGTGCTTGCGCGACGGCATCTGCTCGCGCTTGGTCCGCAGCATCTCGAGCGATCGGATCAGCACCCGACGCGTCTCACGAGGATCGATGACGTCGTCGACGTAGCCACGCTCCGCGGCGATGTAGGGGTTCGCGAAGCGCTCGGTGTACTCCTCGATCAGCTCGGAGCGGCGTGCCTCGGCATCGTCGGCGGTGTCGATCTCCTTGCGGAAGATGATGTTGACCGCGCCCTGCGGACCCATCACCGCGACTTCGGCCGACGGCCACGCGAACGCCAGGTCGGCGCCGATCGACTTCGAGTTCATGACGACGTACGCGCCGCCGTACGCCTTGCGCGTGATGATCTGCACCCGGGGCACGGTCGCCTCGCAATAGGCGTAGAGGAGCTTGGCGCCGTGACGGATGATGCCGCCGTACTCCTGGTCGGTGCCGGGCAGGAAGCCGGGCACGTCGACGAACGTCACGAGCGGCACGTTGAACGCGTCGCAGACCCGCACGAACCGGGCGGCCTTCTCCGAGGCCTCGATGTCGAGCGTGCCGGCGAGGTTCGCCGGCTGGTTGCCGACGACGCCCACGACGTGCCCGTCGATGCGCGCGAACCCGCACACGATGTTCATGGCCCAGTGCTGGTGGACCTCGAAGAAGTCGCCGCTGTCGACGACCTCGCTGATCACGGCCTTCATGTCGTAGGGCTTGTTGGGTGCGTCCGGGATCAGCCCGACGATCCCCTCGCACCGGCGGTCGGGGTCGTCCTCGGGCTCGAAGTAGGGTGGGTCCTCGAGGTTGTTCTGGGGCAGGAACGACAGCAGGTAGCGCACCTGCTCGATGCAGCTCTCCTCGTCGTCGGCGACGAAGCCCGCCACCCCCGACTTCGACGCGTGCGTCATCGCGCCACCGAGCTCCTCCTGGGTGACGTCCTCACCGGTCACCGTCTTCACCACGTCGGGACCGGTGATGAACATGTGCGACGTGCCCTTCACCATGAAGATGAAGTCGGTCATCGCGGGTGAGTAGACCGCGCCGCCCGCGCACGGCCCCATGATCACGCTGATCTGGGGGACGACGCCCGACGCCTTCACGTTGCGGTAGAAGATCCCGCCGTACGCGTCGAGGCTCACGACGCCTTCTTGGATGCGCGCCCCCGCACCGTCGTTGAGCCCGATCATCGGCGCGCCCACCGACTCGGCGAGGTCCATGACCTTGTGGATCTTCTCGGCGAACACCTCCCCGAGCGCGCCCCCGAAGACCGTGAAGTCCTGGGCGAACACGAACACCTTGCGCCCGTCGATCATGCCCCAGCCGGTGACGACGCCGTCGGTGAGCGGTCGGGAGTTCTCGATGCCGAACCCGTGCGCCCGGTGGCGGGCGAGCATGTCGAGCTCGACGAACGATCCCGGGTCGAGCAGGCGCTCGAGCCGCTCCCGCGACGTGAGCTTGCCCCGCTCGTGCTGGCGTGCGACCGCCTTCTCGCTGCCCGCGTGCAGGGCCTGCTCGCGGAGCGAGGCGAGCAGCTCGAGCCGCTCCTCGATCGGGTGCGGCACCGGAGCCACCGGCGTGCCGGCCCCGTCGTCGCCGCGCAGCGCCTCGGCCTCGGCCTGCGCCTGGATCTCCGACTCGTCGAGCGCCACGGCAAGCAGGCTATCGAGCGCCCCGACCGCGCCCACCAAGCTGGGTGCGCGACACGAGCACGCGGGCTCTCAGTCTGTTCTGGGGATCAAGCCGGCGAAGATCCCGACTGCGCCGCCGGCGAAGGCGATGTAGGGCCCGATGCCGATGGCGTCGAAGGTCCCCTCGTCGATCTGGAGGTCGTCCATGAGGTCGCCCGTCTGGATCACGAAGAGGACGGCGACGACGATCGAGAGCACGCCGCCGATCACCGCGAGCACACGCGCCTGCCCGAAGATGGCGCCGACGATGATCAGCAGGGCAAGCGGCCCGAGCGCGACGAGGAGTGACGGCCCGTCACCGCCGATGGAGGTGTTCCAGAGGAACTCGACCGGCACGCTCGTGCCGTTCAGCGACCCGTCGGGCCCCTTGAACGAGAACCACGCGAGGAATGACGAGACGAACACCGCCGCCGCGCCGACTGTGCCGATCACGAGCGGGAGGACGTTGAGGGTGTCACCGCTCGTACCGCGCACGGGCCGCGACGTCGGCCGCGGCGGCGCGGGCCTCACCGGCTCAGGCGGGGGCGCCGGCGTGGTCATCGGCCGTCCTCTCTCGTGCGATCTGGGACACGAACGCTACCGAAGGCAGCGACGCGGCGTGGGCGGACCGGTGCCGCGACCCTCCGCTATCCGGTTCGGTAGTGACTGACCGCGAAGAGCCGTCCTCCGTCGCACGTCGCGCCCGCGCCGATGAAGCGGTAGCCGGGATTCATGATGTTCACCCGGTGACCGGCGCTGTTGAGCCACAGGTTGACGACGGCCGCACCGTTCGCGGGGCAGGGGGAGAAGCACGCGACGTTCTCGCCCGCGGACTGTCCCGCGTACCACGTGCCGAGCTCCGAGCTGTGCCACAGCTTGCACGTACCGCCTGCGCTCGAGGCGAGGCGGTTCGCGTGGTACTGCGCTCGGGAGTTCATCCCGCCGTCACCGAGGAAGCCCGCCAGACCTGCTCCCGTGCGCGCGTTGTTCTGCCGGGCGATGATGTCGTTCACCGGCCCGACCGTGAACGTCTGCGCCGGGGGAGGCGGCGGGGGCAGGCACGCGGCGCCGAGCACCGCGAGCGACAGGACTCCCGCGACGAGCGACGCCCGACGCGCGCGACGACGAGTGATGAACGGTGGCATTGGCCGGCTCCCCTCCGCAAGGTGCGCGGTCCCTTGTTAGTCGGCCGTGGCCCCGAACTCGCGCATCGAAGCGCGAATCTTTGCCTCGATTTGGTTGACGGCCCGCGCCACGCAGAGTGGCGCGGGCCGTCAACGCAGCGCGGTGTGTGGACAGCTTCAGCTCGTGGCGCCGGTGACCTCGAGCGGCTCGCCGACCTGGATCTCGACCTTGCGCGGCTTGGCCTGCTCGGCGGTCGGGATCGTCACGGTGAGGACGCCCCGGTCGTAGCGGGCCTCGAGGCTGTCGGTGTCGAGCGCGTCGCCGAGGAAGACCTGGCGCGTGAACGCGCCGTGGCCGCGCTCCTTGGCGAGCGCCTCCTCGCCCTCCCCGAGATACCAGCTGCGCTCGGCTCGCACCGTGAGGACGTTGCGCTCGACGTTGACGTCGATCGAGTCGGGCGCGACGCCGGGCAGGTCGAAGTGCAGCTCGACGCCGTCGGCCTTGCGGACGGCGTCCATGGGCATCCAGCCCTTGCGGTTCGAGCTGCCGAAGACCTGGTCGGTGTACCGGTCGAGCTCCCGGAACGGGTCGTAGCGGATGAGCATTCCTGTCACCTCCGGTGTCGGGTCGATCTCTTCGACCCGGATCGTCCAACGATCCGGCCTCGCGGGCCTATTCCGGATGACAGTAGAAAACTTGAGTCCCATATTGTCAAGCGTCGCGGTCGGCGCTACTCCTGCACGAGCTCGATCAGGGTCCCGAACGCTGCCTTGGGGTGGACGAAGGCCACGGTCGTGCCCCGGCTCCCCGGGCGGGGGGCCTCGTCGATCACCCGGTGGCCCTGGGCCTTCACCCGCTCGAGTGCCACGGCGCAGTCGTCGACCCGGTAGCCGACGTGGTGGAGCCCCTCGCCCTTCTTCTCCAGGTACTTGGCGACGGGCGAGTCGTCGCGCACGGGCGTCAAGAGCTGCACGTAGGAGTCGGCGACCTTCAGCAGCGCCTCCTCCACGCCGTCGGACCCGACGACCTCGCGGTGGGTGACCTCGCAGCCGAAGGTGTCGCGGTAGTAGGCGATGGCCGCGTCGAGGTCGTTGACGGCGATCGCGACGTGGTCGATCTCGGTGAGCGTGCTCATGTCGACGATCGTACGCGGCGTCGCACCGCCTTCAGCCGTGCCGCCGGAAGCGGGTGATCTCTGGCAGCAGGCGCTCGCGCATCTCGGTGTCGGTGACGCCGAGGCCCTCCTCGGGCGCGAGCACGAGCACGCCGAGCTTGCCCTCGTGCACGTTGTGGTGCACCTGCGCGGCGGCCTCGCCGACGTCGTCGAGCGAGAACACCTGCGACAGCGTCGGGTGGATCTTCCCCTCGCAGATCAGCCGGTTGGCCTCCCACGCCTCGCGGTAGTTCGCGAAGTGGCAGCCCTTCAGCGTCTTGAGGTTCATCCAGAGGTAGCGGTTGTCGTACTCGATCATGAAGCCGCTCGTGGCCGCGCACGTGATGATCATCCCGCCGCGCTTGGCGACGAAGACCGACGCGCCCATCGTCTGGCGACCCGGGTGCTCGAAGACGATGTCGGGGTCGGTGCCGGCGACCTCGCGCACCTTCTTGCCGAATCGGCGCCACTCGGCCGGGTCCTGGGTGTGCTCGTCGGACCAGAACCGGTAGCCCTCGGCCTTGCGGTCGATCACCGCGTCGCAGCCCATCTCGCGGAGGAGGGCGGCCCGCTCGGGTGACGAGACGACGCCCACCGGCGTCCCGCCCCCGTTGAGGACGTACTGCACCGCGTAGGCGCCGATGCCGCCGCTGGCCCCCCAGATCAAGACGGTCTGGCCCTGGGTCATCTGCGACCCGTTGGGGCTCACGATCATCCGGTAGCTCGTGGAGTTCGTGAGCCCGTTGACCGCGGCCTCCTCCCACGTGAGGTGGGCAGGCTTGGGCATGAGCTGGTTGGCCTTGACGAGCGCGATGTCGGCGAGCCCGCCGTAGTTCGACTCGAAGCCCCAAATGCGCTGGTTCGCGGTGAGCATCGAGTCGTCGTGCGAGCTGGGGTCCTGGTCGTCGACGTAGTTGCAGTGCACGGTGACCGCGTCACCCGGCTTCCAGAGCCGGACCGCCGAGCCGACGCGCAGCACCACGCCGGCCGCGTCCGACCCGATCACGTGGAACGGTTGGTCGTGACGCGCGCCCCATACGCTCTCCTTGCCGAGGCGCTTCAGGAAGCCGAACGTCGGCAGCGGCTCGAAGATCGACGTCCAGACCGTGTTGAAGTTGATCGAGCTCGCCATGACGGCGATGAACGCCTCGTCGGGCGCGAGCTCGGGCAGGTCGATCGCGTCGATGTGGATCGACTTGCGAGGGTCCTTGTCGGCCGACGCCACGCCCTCGAACATCTCCTGCTCGTCGGCGCGCACCACGGCGGCGCGGAACGCCGCCGGCAGCGGCAGGCCCGCGACGTCGTCGGTGGGCGCACCCTCGAGGACCGCGGTCCGGATCGCTTCCATCTCTGCGCTCATGGGCTCTGTGCTCATGGGCGGCACGGTAGTGCGACACCGACCCCGTCTCCCACGGTGCCGCGGGGCCGGCTCCTGCCTGGCGGCCATCACTTCGCTACCATCCGGTCACTCGAAGGTTTGTTGCACGTCGCACGCGAGGGGACTGCGTTCGTGCGAGGGAGGTCCTTCCACATGCCCGGCTCGGTCATCGTCTCGTCTGCCCGCACACCGATCGGCAAGCTCTCGGGGGCGTTCGCAACGCTCAGTGCCATGGATCTCGGCGGCGTCGCCATCAAGGCGGCGCTCGAGCGCGGTGGGGTCGGCCCCGAGCAGGTCGACTACGTGCTCATGGGACACGTGCTCCAGGCGGGGCAGGGCCAGATCACCGCGCGCCAGGCCGCGGCGAAGGCGGACATCCCGATGACCGTGCCCGCGATGACCGTCAACAAGGTGTGCCTGTCGGGCATCAACGCGATCTACCTGGCCGACCAGATGATCCAGGCGGGTGACGCCGAGGTCGTCGTCGCGGGCGGCATGGAGTCGATGACGCAGGCGCCGTACGTGCTGCCGGGCGCGCGTGCCGGTTACCGGATGGGCAACGGCGAGCTCGTCGACTCGCTGATCCACGACGGGCTGTGGTGCGCGTTCGAAGCCGAGCACATGGGCACGGGCACCCAGCGGTACGCGAACGAGAAGGAGATCGCGCGCGAGGCCCAGGACGAGCTCGCCGCCAAGAGCCACGAGCGCGCCGCCGCGGCGATCAAGGAAGGGCGGCTCGCCGAGGAGATCGCCCCGGTCGAGATCCCCCGGCGCAAGGGCGACCCGGAGCTCTTCGACACCGACGAGGGCGTCCGCCCGGGCACGACCACGGAGTCGCTCTCGGGCCTCAAGCCCGCGTTCGGCAAGGACGGCACGATCACCGCGGGCAACGCGTCGCAGATCTCCGACGGCGGCGCCGCCGTCGTCATGACCAGCCGGGAGAAGGCCGAGGACCTCGGCCTGACCCCGATCGCCGAGCTGCTCAGCTACGGCATGGTCGCCGGGCCCGACCCGTCGCTGCTCCACCAGCCGTCGCGTGCCATCAAGCGGGCGCTCGAGCCGCTCGACAAGACGGCCAAGGACGTCGACCTCTTCGAGATCAACGAGGCCTTCGCCGCCGTGGGCGTCGCGTCGATGCGCGACCTGGGCATCAGCGACGACATCGTGAACGTCAACGGCGGCGCGATCGCGCTCGGCCACCCGGTCGGGATGTCGGGTGCCCGCATCGTGATCACGCTGGTCGACGAGCTGCGCCGGCGCGGCGCCACGCTCGGTGCCGCAGCACTGTGCGGTGGCGGCGGCCAGGGCGACGCCGCCATCGTCCGCGCGCTGTAGCCCTCTCCGTCGCCTCGACCCGGCTCAACCGCCGGCGTCCAGCGAGGCCACCGTCCCTCGCGCCCTGATCAGACCGCTCTGGCGGCTCAGTTGGCGTTGAAGTCGAAGTCGAAGCTGCCGGTGGCCAGGAGCAGCACGGTGAGCGCGATCCACACGATCCCGAGCACGATGCCGGCGGTGGCCATGCCGTCGCCGCGCTGCATGCCGAACGAGTCGCGGATCTGGTTCTTGGCGATCACGCCGAACACGATGCCGAGGATCGCCGGGATGATGCAGAGGAACCCGCCGATGCCACAGCACAGCGCCGCGATCGCCATGCCGTTGTTGCCACCCGGTGCCGGCTGGTAGCCGCCGCCGGGCGGCGGGGGTGGCGGCGGAGGGGGCGCGCCCGGACCGCCGGATCCGCCGTTCTGCGACATCGCTACCTGCTCTCGTCCGTGCGCCCGGCGGGCGCCACGACGAGGTTCGTACCACGCGGACCGCGATCGTCGCTACGCTCTCGCGCCGTGCCCGTGACCGAAGCCGCGGTGGCAGTCCCCGAGCCCCTCGCGGCGGTGCCCACACCACCGCGTCCCGCCCGGTTCGGAGGCTCGACCAACGTCGAGCTGCGCGAGCTGCGCATCGCCGGCGTGGCGATGCTCGGCGCCGCCGCGATCCGACCCCTGATCCCGTTCGAGTTCGTACCGCCGTGCCCGCTGCGCACGATCACGGGGATCCCGTGCCCGATGTGCGGCATGACCCGCGGTGTCACCGCCCTCGTGCACGGCGACTTCGCGCGCGCGTTGCTGATGAACCCGGCGTCGTACGTCGCGGTCGCGCTGGCGCTCCTGCTGCTGCTGCAGTGGAAGACCAAGCGGGTCGTCGTCCCCGTCTGGCTGATCATGGCGGCGCTCGCCGCGATGTGGACGTGGCAGCTCTTCAAGTACGCGACCGGCAGACCCTTGTGACGCGAGAGAGGCGGCCCGCAGGCCGCCTCTCCGCGTCGAGCTGCGCGTCCGTCTAGGACGGCGGGTTGCCCGCCCAGGTCCCGCCCTTCGACTCCCAGAACGTGTTGGTGCGGTTCTGCACCTTGTACGTGAAGATGATGAACCCCGCGATCGGGATCAGGTTCCAGAACGCGGTCAGCGCGTCGCAGGGCTTCTCCTTGCCCTCGCGCGCGTACAGGTTCCCGACTTCCGCGGGCAGCAAGAAGATGGCGATGATCGAGCAGAAGATCCTGAGCAGCACGCCGAGGAGCCCGCCGACGCCTTCGCCGCTGTACAGCTTCATGTCCTCGAAGTTCCGGTAGTACCACCAGATGTTGTAGATGGAGAGGGTGACGATCGACAGGAGCACGACCGTCAGGGGATTGCGCATCTGGCCGATCGCTCCGGATCCACCCGCGGCTGACGGGGGCGGCGGAGGGGGCGTCTGCGTCATCAGGAAGTCCTTTCGAGAGCGATGGCGTGTGGCGGCGGATTCCTATCGTGCGCACCGCGCGCTGTCAACGACGCGCCGCGCGGTCGCGGCGTCAGGCGTCCACGTCGCGGCGGCCTTCGAGCGCACGACCCAGCGTGACCTCGTCGGCGTACTCGAGGTCGCCGCCGACGGGGAGCCCACTCGCGGGGCGCGTGACGCGCAACCCGAGGGGCTTGAGCTGGCGGGTGAGGTACAACGCGGTCGCCTCTCCCTCCGTGTTCGGGTTCGTCGCGAGGATCACCTCGCGCACGCCCTCCTCGCCGACGCGCCGAACCAGCTCCGTGATGCGCAGCTGCTCGGGACCGATGCCGTCCATCGGTGAGATCGCGCCCTGGAGCACGTGGTACCGGCCACCGAACTCATGGGTGCGCTCGATGGCGACGATGTCGCGCGGCTCCTCGACGACGCACAGCAGGGTCGGGTCGCGGCGCTCGTCGCGGCAGTACGAGCACAGCTCGCCCTCTGCGAAGTTGTAGCAACGACGACACCAGGTGATGCGGGTCTTCGCCTCGGTGATCGCGCGTGCGAGCCGGTTGGCGTCCTCGGGTGCCGACCGCAGCAAGTAGTAGGCGATCCGCTGCGCCGACTTCGGGCCGACGCCCGGCAACCGCCCGAGCTCGTCGATCAGGTCCTGAACTGCGGCTTCGTAGACCGCCACTAGCCGAGCAGACCGCCGAGCGAGCCGAGGTCGAGCCCTCCGGTGACCCCACCCATCTTCTCGGCCTGGAGCGCCTGCGCGGCTCGCAGACCATCGTTGATCGCCGCGACGACGAGGTCTTCGAGCATCTCGACGTCCTCGGGGTCGACGACGTCGGGCGAGATCGTCACCCGCTGGACGTCGCCCGCGCCCGTGACCAACGCGGTCACCATGCCGCCGCCCGCCGAGCCCTCGACCGTCGCCTCGGCGAGCGCGGCCTGCGCCGCAGCCATGTCGGCCTGCATCTGCTGCATCTGGCGCATCATCTGGTTGGTCCCGCCCTGCCGGACGGGCTTCTGCTTCGCCATCTACGTTCCTTCGGGGGGCAGCTCTTCGACGACGGTAGCGCCGAGCTCGGCGCGCAGACGGCTCACCGGCGCGGCATCGAGGTCGGGGGGCGCGTCGACCAGGTCCTCGGGTGCGTAGGACTCGGGCTCCGACTCCGACCGCACCTCCAGGGCATCGCGCGCGGGGCCCGACGGCGCGTCCGGCGCGGCCGCCCGCTCCGAGTCCCGTTCGCCGACGGTGCCCGACATCGAGAACTGCGGGGCGGGCTCCAGGTTGAACTTGAAGCGCCGGCCCAGTCGACCCGCCAGCGCCTCGCGCACCGTGTCGGCTTCGCGCTTGAAGCGCTCACGCGCCGCGCCGAGCAGCTCGGGAGCGACCCCGAACACGAGCACGTCGCCGTCGAATCGCACGGGCTGCGCGTTCTGCACGGCGCTGCGCGTCGCCGGCGAGAGGTCGGGGACGATGGCCCCCCAGGCGACGATCACGTCGTCCAGGCTCACCTCCTGCTGCACGTCCTCCGCCACCGCGTCAGAGCGTGCCGGCTCCGTGCCCGGCGCGGCCGGGACAGATGCCTCCGGCGCGGGCGCCGCCGGAGCGTCGGACGTGCCCTCCGCACGCCGGAGTGCGCCCAGGGTCGGCCGCGACCGGCCGCCACCCCCGGTCGGCGGTGCGGTCGGCGGTGCCGCGGGCGCCGACGGAGCGGCGCCCCCACCGGCCCCGGCGCGCTCGAGGCGCTCGATGCGCTCGATGACCGTCTGGAGCGGCGGCCCGGCCTCGCGGCGCGACAGGCGGACGAGCGCGACCTCGAGCACGAGGCGCGGATCGGCGGCGTCGACGCCCCGCATGTCGGTGATCGCCTGACCGAGCGTCTCGATCATGCGCACGAGCGCCGCGTTGCCGAGCGTCTCGCCGACCTGTCGCAGCCGATCCTGGTCCTCGGCCGGAGCCTCGACGCGGACGCGACCGCGCGCCGCTGTCAACAGGAACGCGTCGCGGATCGCCGAGAGCAGGTCCTCGGCGACACGCCGCGGCTCGTGCCCGGACTCGAGCAGCTGGCCGAGTCCGACGAGCGCGCCGGTGGAGTCCTCGCTGGCGATCGCGTCGAGGATCCCGAGCCTGGCGGAGAAGGCGGTGCCGCCGAAGAGCGCCCCGATGACGACGGCGTCGAGTCGGTCGGCCCCGTGCGCGAGCGCCTGATCGAGCAGCGAGAGCGCGTCTCGAGCCGAGCCCGCGGCCGCGGTGGCGATCACGGCCAGCGCCTCGGGGTCGGCGTCGACACCCTCCCACTCGCAGACCTGGGCCAGGTGCGCCGCGATCTGCTCGGTCGCGAGCAGCGAGAACTCGAGGTGCTGCGTGCGGGAGCGGATCGTCGGCAGCACCTTCTCGGGATTCGTCGTGGCGAGCACGAACACGACGTGGCCCGGCGCCTCCTCGAGCGTCTTGAGCAGCGCGTTCGACGCGGCGTCGGTGAGCATGTGGACCTCGTCGAGCACGTAGACCTTCGTGCGCGAGCTGGTCGCCAGCCCTCGCGTCGCGCCCTCGACCACGTCGCGGATGTTCTCGATGCCCCGGTTCGACGCGGCGTCGAGCTCGATCAGGTCGAGGAACGTGCCGGACGCGATCGCCTGACAGTTGTCGCACTCACCGCACGGCTCACCATCGGCACCGACGTTCGTGCAGTTCAACGCCTTCGCGAGGATGCGCGCCGTGGTCGTCTTGCCCGTGCCCCGCGGTCCCGAGAGCAGGTACGCGTGCCCGACGCGCCCGTCGCGCACCGCCGAGCGCACAGCGCTGACCACGTGGTCCTGGTCGACCAGCTCCGAGAACCGCTGCGGCCGGTACTTGCGATACAGCGACTGGTAGGCCATCGAGGGCGACTGTACCGACCACACACCCCAGCACCGAACGAACCCGCGCCCAGGGAGTGGGCCGGTCGTCGGCCGGGCCACGGCTCCCCGGGGACCAGGGTGAAGGTGCGGACCGTGCACCCACCGTCGACCACCGGCTCGCCGCCCGCCGGGATCCCGACGCGACTCGGGTCAGGCGTGCCTGCGGCACACGGGGTGATCCGCTGAGAGCTGCTTCCTTCCGGACCTGACTCGGTTCGCGGGACTCCGTTGCGCAGGACCCGACCGTCGACACCGCGCACGGGGCCGGTTGGGCGGCGGCCCGGGCCTCGGGTGGGAGTTCAGCCCCCCGAACGTGGATTGGGGGTACAGGGCACCACGAGCTCCCCGCCTAGCACGGTCCGCGTGACCATCGTAGAAGGTGCCGCCGCGGGCGGATCCCGCGAGGACCCCCGGTACCATCACCGAGCCTCGGAGGGATGCGAGAGCGGACGAATCGGCACGCCTGGAGAGCGTGTGTGGGGCAACTCACCGTGGGTTCGAATCCCACTCCCTCCGCTCTGCTCTTGCTGCCCGCCGAACCGAGAGCGCGTCGATCGCATCCATGGACGAGGACCAGATCAGCGACCGCCGGCTCAGTGACCTGATGGGCGTCGCGATCGACGAGGCCCGCGCCGCGATCGAGCACGACGATGTGCCGATCGGCGCGGTCGTCGCGCGCATCGATGGCGGAGGCGTGGTCGCCCGTCGTCACAACGAGCGAGTGCGCGGCGTCGACCCGACGGCGCACGCCGAGGTCCTCGCGCTGCGCGACGCGGCGGCGGCGATCGGCGGCTGGCGGCTCGACGGGCACGTCCTCGTCGTGACGCTCGAACCGTGTCCGATGTGCGCCGGTGCCGCCGTGAACGCCCGCGTCGGCGCGGTGGCCTACGGCGCGATCGACCCGAAGGCCGGCGCGCTCGGCACGCTCTACAACCTGGGTGCCGACCCGCGTCTGAACCACGAGCTGACGGTGATCGACGGCGTGCGGTCCGACGAGTGCGCCGAGCTGCTCGAGCACTTCTTCGCCACCCGGCGCCGCTGATCGCGACTCGTAGACTCGCCGGCGGAGGGTTGCCGGAGCGGCCGAACGGGGCGGTCTCGAAAACCGTTGTGTCCAGCAATGGGCACCGTGGGTTCAAATCCCACACCCTCCGCTCGACCCGGCGCTCGACCCGGCGCTCGACCCGGCGCTCGACCCGGGCGTCTCCGGGCCCCGGCGGCGCCGCCGGGCGCCGTCAGCTCAAGCCGAGGTTCGCGTGGATCTCACGGGTCGCGGTGGAGCGGTTCAACGTGTAGAAGTGCAGGCCGGGCGCGCCGCCGTCGAGGAGCTCCCGACACAGACTCGTCGCCTGCTCGATGCCGATGCGGCGCACCGCCTCGGGGTCGTCCTCGTACGGACGCAGCTTCTCCATGTACCAATCGGGGAACTCCGAGCCCTGCATCTCTGCCATGCGCTTCGTCCCCGCGATGCTGAGGACGGGCATGATCCCGGGAATCACCGGCTTCGTGACGTCGTGCCCACGCAGCGCCTGGACGAGTCCGAAGTAGTGATCGGCGTCGAAGAAGAACTGCGTGATCGCGAAGTCGGCCTCGGCCAGCTTCTCGGCGCTGTGGCGGCGGTCGTCCTCGATCGTCGGTGATCGCGGGTGCGGCTCGGGATGCACGGCGACGCCGACCGCGAAGTCGCCCGATCGGCGCACCAGCCGGACGAGCTCGACCGCGTAGCGCAGCTCGCCCTCGGGCAGCTCGAGGTCTCGGGGCGGGTCGCCGCCCAGGGCCAGGATGTTCTCGACGCCGGCGTCGCGGTAGTGGGCCACGATCTCCTCGAGCTCGGCGACGGTGTGCGCCGCGCAGGTGAGGTGCGCCATCGCGGTCATCCGCGTCTCGCGGTTGATGCGCACGACGATCTCGTGGGTCCGCTCGCGCGTGGTGCCCCCGGCGCCGTAGGTGACCGACACGAACGACGGCCGGAGCGGTTCGAGGTCGACGAGCGTCTGCTGGAGCGTCGCCATCGCCTGGTCGGTGCGCGGCGGAAAGAACTCGAACGAGATGACGTGGCCACCCGCCGCGAGGGTGTCGGTGATCTTCACCATGAGCGAACGAGGCTACGCGTAGCGTTGCGAGACATGCAGTTCGAGATCGGGCAGACCCTGCACGCGCCGCCCGCCGACGTGCAGGACATGCTGCTGGACCCCACGTTCCTCGCCGCGCGTGCGGGGCTCCCGAAGCTCGGGGGGTCCGAGGTGCTCGAGCGGACGCAGGACGCGTCGTCGGCTCGGCTGCGCGTGCGCATGCGCTTCGTCGGCGAGCTGTCGTCAGCGGTCACCGCGGTCGTCGATCCCGCGAAGCTCACGTGGGTCGACGACGCGACGTTCGACTTCCGCCGGCTGACCGCCCGCCACGAGATCCTCCCCCAGCACTACCCGGATCGGCTCGCCGCGAGCTATGACGACACGCTGAGTAGCGACGGCGTCACGACGCGCCGTGCGCTGTGCGGCGAGGTCGACGTGCGCGTCCCGCTCGTGGGCGGCCGGGTCGCACGCGCGATCGTCGAGGGGCTGCGCGACTACGCGACGGCCGAGGCCACGCTGCTCGACGAGCTCCTGCGACGCTCCTGCGACGACGCCCGGTAGCCGCGGAACCGTCGCAAGCGCAGCGAGTTCGTCACGACGAAGACCGACGAGAACCCCATCGCCGCGGCCGCGAGCACCGGGTTCAACAGCCCGACCGCGGCCAGCGGGATGGCGGCGACGTTGTAGGCGAACGCCCAGAACAGGTTGGCCTTGATGGTCGAGAGGGTTCGGCGCGAGAGCGCGATCGCGTCGGCGGCGGCGTTCAGGGAGCCCGACACGAGCGTCAGATCGCTCGCCTCGATCGCGACGTCCGTGCCCGTGCCGATCGCGATCCCGAGGTCGGACTGCGCGAGCGCGGGCGCGTCGTTGACTCCGTCACCGACGACGGCGACGTGGTGGTCCTCGGACTGGAGCCGGCGTACCACGTCGACCTTGTCGCCCGGGAGGACACCGGCGACGACGTCGTCGATCCCCACCTCTCGGGCCACATCCTGCGCGACCTCCTCTCGGTCACCGGTCACCATCACGACGCGCAGGCCGAGGTCGTGCAGCGCGGCGATCGCGGCGCGCGACGTCGGCTTGACGGTGTCTGCCACGGCCAGCATCCCCTGCGCACGCGCATCCCAGCCGACGTACACCACCGTGTTCGAGCGCATGTCGGCGCGATCGGTGACTCCGCGCAGCTCCTCGGGCAACGTCCCGACGAAGTCGGCACGCCCGACCTTCACGACGAGTCCGTCGATCTCGCCTCGCGCGCCGCGGCCCGCTTCGTTCGTGAAGTCGTGCGCGCTCACGAGCGACATCCCTCGCTCGCGGGCTCCCGCCGCGATCGCCTGGGCGATCGGGTGCTCGGAGGAGTCCTCGACGCTGGCCGCTCGGGTGAGGAGCACGTCCACGTCGACGCCCGGCGCCGCGACGACGTCGACGAGGCGCATCTTGCCCTCGGTGATCGTCCCGGTCTTGTCGAGCACCGCCGCGTCGGTCCGGCGCGTCGCCTCGAGGACCTGGCCTCCCTTGATGACGATGCCGAGCTGGGCCGCGCGACCCGTGCCGACCATGATCGCCGTCGGCGTGGCGAGTCCCAGTGCGCACGGGCAGGCGATGATGAGCACCGCGACCGCGGCGGTGAAGGCTCGGTCCGCCTCACCGGTGGCGGCGATCCAGGTCAGGAACGTCGCGACCGCGATCACGAGGACGACCGGCACGAAGACCGCCGAGATCCGGTCCGCGAGGCGCTGCACCGGCGCCTTCGAGCCCTGCGCCTCCTCGACGAGGCGCGCGATCTGGGCCAGGGCGGTCTCGCCGCCGATCTTCGTGGCCTCGACGACGAGTCGGCCCGACGCGTTGACGGTCGCCCCGAAGACCTCGTCGCCCACGGTCACGTCCACCGGCACCGGCTCGCCGGTGAGCATCGACATGTCGATGGCGGACGCTCCGTCGACGACCCGCCCGTCGGTTGCGAGCTTCTCGCCGGGGCGGACGACGAACCGGTCCCCGACGCGCAGGTCGGCCACGAGGACCTCCTCGCCCGACTCGAGCCGCGCGGTCTTCGCACCCATCTCGAGCAGCGCGCGCATTGCGTGGCTCGAGCGGCGCCGCGCGCGCGCCTCGAAGACCCGGCCGAGGAGCAGCAAGGTGATGATCGCGCCCGCGGTCTCGAAGTAGACGTGCGCGCCATCGCCGCCTGAGAACAGCGCCCCGAACGACATCCCGCCGCCGTCGTCGGCGGCACCGAGGAAGAAGAGCGCGACCGTCGACCAGACGTACGCGCTCATGGTGCCGATCATGACGAGCGTGTCCATCGTCGTCGTGCGCCGACGAAGCGCGGCGAAGGCATACCGGTGGAAAGGGAGTCCCGACCAGAGCACGACGGGGGTGGCAAGCGCCAACGCGACCCACTGCCAGCCGTCGAACTGGAGGAACGGGACCATCGAGATCAAGATCAGCGGGATCGTCAGGACGATGGCGACTGCGAGCCGAGGACGCAGGTCCCGCAGCTCCTCTTCCTCCGGGTCGATCGCGGCCTCGTCGGGCACGGAGTAGCCGAGGTCGGTCACGGCCCGACTGAGCGCGGCCTCGTCGACGCGCTCGCGGTCGAACGTCACGCTGGCCCGCTTCGAGGCGAAGTTGACATGAGCGTCGCGGACGCCGCGCCGGTCGGCCAGCGCCTTCTCGATGTGTGCCGCGCACGAGGCGCACGACATGCCCTCGATCGGGAGATCGCACCGCTCGAGCGCGGTGTCGTCGGTCGTCCGGGTCATCGATCTGCCTCTCGGTCGCGACGACGTGGCGGACCTGCGATCATATACCCCTCTGGGGTATGCTGCAACGGTGACGACCCGGGGCTACTCACTCACCAAGGACAGGTACCGCGCCCGCCTGCGCCGCATCGCGGGACAGGTGCGCGGCATCGAGCGGATGATCGACGACGACGAGTACTGCATCGACGTGCTCACGCAGGTCGCGGCGGCGACCAAGGCCTTGCAGGGCATCGGCCTCGGCCTGCTCGACGAGCACGTCCGCCACTGCGTGCGAGAGGCCGCGGCGACCAGCGAAGCCGCCGGCGACGAGAAGGTCGACGAGGCGGTGCACGCCATCGAGCGACTCTTGCGGGTCTGATGTCGCGCGCCTGCGTTGCGGACCCGCTATTCGCGGGTCTGCGACGCAACCGCGTCCTGGGCGGCGCGGCACTCGGTCTGGCGCTCGTCGAGGCGCTTGACGACGAGGATCCCGAGCACCGCCGAGGCGGCGACGCAGAGCATCCCGACGATCGCGAGCAGGTTCGTGCCCCGCGCCTGCGCGAGGTCGAGCTCCCGCCGGTCGATCGCGGCCCCGCGCAACGTGAGCAGCGCGGCGAGGAACAGCCCCCACCACCACCCGACCAGCCATGACCGGTCGGCGATGCGCCACCGTGGGTCACCGCGCTCGATCCGAGCGTCGGAGCCGCGCCACAGGTCCTGCACGACGAGCACCGGGATCACGAGGTTGGCGAGCGGGATGAACCATCCGGCGATCGCCCAGCCGGCGCCGAGCCGCTCCGGGCGACGCGCCAGCGCCTCCTGGTTCTTCGCGGCGCGGAAGCACCAGACGATGAAGCAGGGGACGATCGCCAGCACGATGAGCGCCAGTCCCACGTCCAGGCCCCGCACGAGCGAGTCGGCGTCGGCCGCCCGGCGGAAGTAGTCAGCGGCAGTCGGGTCGTCGAGCACGACGAGCCGCGTCGCGAGCGCGACCCCACGCACGAGCCCCGCGGCTGCGGCGAGCGCGAACAGCACGGTGAGCCCGGTCTCGAGACCGCCGTTCACGCGCCAGCGCGCGGTCGGCTGCTGCACGCGGTGGAGCCTAGGTTTCGTCGGCCGGGCGGGCGGTCGCCGCTCGGGCGGGCGAACGCCGCTTCCAGCCATGACAGACTCGTCCGATGCCCCCCGAGAAGTTCCAGTGGAAGCACCTCTACGACGAGGTCGTGCAGACGGGCCTGTGCACCGGCTGCGCGGGCTGCGTCATCGTCTGCCCGCACGACGTCCTCGGGTACCGCGACGACGAGGGCGTGTACAAGCCCTTCCAGACCGAGGTCGGGTTCTCGCCGGGCGACTGCAGCCACGGGCAGAAGGGCTGCACGACGTGCACCCGCGCGTGCCCGCGCTTTCGCACCTGGGAGACCGAGGCCGACGAGTTCCTCTTCGGACGCGTCCGTCAGCCCGACGAGGTCTCGGGCGTGGCCAAGGACATCGTGCTCGCCCGCGCGACCGACCCTGTGCTCCAGGAGGTCGGCCAAGACGGTGGGCTGGTGTCGGCACTCCTGCTCTACGCGCTCGAGAACGACGTCATCGATGCCGCGCTCGTCTCGTATCTCGAGGGTGACGGATCGTCGTGGAAGGCCGTGCCGGGGGTGGCCCGCACGAAGGAGGACATCATCGCGTCGGCCGGCAGCCGCTACACGTACTCCGCGAACCCCATGGCCTACGCCGATGCCGTCGAAGGCGGCGCCGAGCGGATCGCGCTCGTGGGCATGAGCTGCCAGTCGTCGTCGCCGGCGATCATGAAGCAGCGCAAGGTCGGCAAGGTCGGGCGCCGCATCAGCCTCAACATCGGCCTGCTGTGCTCGAAGACGTTCGACGACGCCATCTTCGACGAGCTCCTCGACGCCAAGTACGGGCTCAAGCGCGCCGACATCAAGAAGATGAACATCAAGGGCCGCCTGCAGATCTGGATGCACGACGGCGAGTACCACGAGGTGCCGCTCAAGGAGTGCCACCAGTGGACGCGTGAGGGCTGCAAGCTGTGCCCCGACTTCGCGGCCGAGCACGCCGACATCTCGACCGGCGGCATCGGCGCGTTCAACGACTGGACCCTGACGCTCGTGCGCACCGACATCGGCCGCGACCTGATGGAAGGGCTCGAGCGCGACGGCTGGATCGAGGTGCGACCCGGCGACGACGACCCCGGCGCCATCGAGCTGCTGCACAAGCTGTCGGCGAAGAGCCGGAAGCGCTGGCCCGAGTTCGCGGTCGAAGCACCCCGCCTGATCAGCGCCTGAGCCTCGTCGGCGCTTCGCGCCGGGCGCCTAGGTCGTCGAGGACGTGGACGATGACGACGAGGTCGACGTCACCGGCGGCACGACATCGGTGTCGACGTCGAGCGCAACCAGGCACGGGGGTGTCGGATCGTCGTCGCAGAGGGCCAGATCGAAGATCTCCGACGGCGGCAGGGTCTGGAAGTCGATCGCGTCGAGGCTCGCGCGGCTCAGGCGGAGCAGCACCACGACCTCTGTCGGCGGCGGCGGCGTGGGGCTCGGGGCCGTGGCCCTGATCACCACGTCGTTGTCGCCGTCGAGGCCGGCGAGCTCGACCGTCATGAGCACGTTCCACGCGTCCAGGCGCGCCTGCACGGCCTGCTCGGCGGGGGTCAGCTCGCTGATGAGACTCCAACGCACGCGCGTCTCGTCGTCGGGGTCGTCGGGGTCGGCGATGTGCACCGACGTGACCCTGTTGTCGCCCGGCGCGGGCGGGTCGCCGCCGTTCAGCGCGGTGCCGATCTGGAGCGCCAGCTGCTGCGCGGGCGTCGGTGGCTTGGTCGTCGTCGTCGACGGTGGCTTCGTCGTCGGGGGGTTGGTCGGCGGATTGGTCGGCGGGTTCGTCGGCGGGTTCGTCGGGGGCTGCGTCGGGGGGACCGTCGTCGGGAAGTTGATCGTCGGCGGCGTCGTCGTCGGGATCGTCGGCGGCAACGTCAGGAGCGTCGTGGTGGTGCTGGTCGACGACGACGAGCTCGACGTCGTCGACGAGCTGGTCGTGCTCGTCCGACTGGTGTCGATGCTGTTCTTGTCGTCGCCACCGCCCGAGGAGAGCGCGATCGCGAGGCCGATGATCGCCAGGCCGCCGACCGCCGCGCCGCCGACGATCAGCGCCGCCCGCTGCTGGCGCTGACGATCGCTCAGGGGCTCTCCCACGGCCTGCACCGTACCGGGCGGCCGGGAACCGGTGGGGGCGCGGTACCGTGGGCAGCGGAGTGCCGGGAAGCCTGGTCGGCGGCTGACCTCCGCGCGACCAGGGAGCCCGATGAACCGACGTCATCTCCACGCTCCCAGGATCGGCCGCTTCCTGCCGCCGATCGGCAACGAGTTCATCAACGTCGAGGTCGTCTCGGGCCTCGCGCTCGTCGCCGCCGCGTTCCTCGCACTCGTGTGGGCGAACGTCGACCCGGCGTCGTACGTGACCACCTGGACGAGCGAGCTCGGCCCGCTCACCGGACGCGAGTGGGTCAACGACGCGCTGATGGCCATCTTCTTCTTCGTCGTCGGGCTCGAGATCAAGCGCGAGATCACCGAAGGGGAGCTCTCGTCACCCCGGCGCGCCGCGCTCCCGGCGATCGCTGCTCTGGGCGGCATGATCGTGCCGGCCCTCGTCTTCACCGCGTGGAACCTCGGCGGTGTCGGTGCGCGGGGATGGGGCATCCCGATGGCGACCGACATCGCCTTCGCGCTCGGCGTGCTCGCCCTGCTGGGATCTCGGGTCCGTCCCGAGGCGAAGCTCTTTCTCCTCGCGCTGGCGATCGTCGACGACATCGGTGCGATCATCGTGATCGCCGTCTTCTACTCGTCGGACGTCCAAGGGCTGTGGCTGGTCGCGGCCCTCGGTGTGTGCCTCGTCGTGGTCCTCATGCGCCGCTTCGGATTTGCGCACCCGGCGGCATTCCTCGTGCCCGGCCTGGCGCTGTGGTTCTGCGTCCACGAAGCGGGCGTGCACGCGACGATCGCCGGGGTGGTGCTCGCGTTCCTGCTCCCCACCGGGCCCGGGCCGGCCGAAGGGCCCGTCGAGCAGCTCGAGCACGCGCTGCACCCCTGGACGGGGTTCGTCATCGTTCCGCTGTTCGCGCTCGCGAACGCGGGCGTCGAGCTCGGCGGGAGCGCGCTCGAGCGGGCGATCAGCAGCCCGGTGACGCTCGGCGTGGCGACCGGACTCGTGGTCGGCAAGGCCCTCGGTGTCACCCTGTTCGCGGTGATCGCGTTGCGTCTCGGTCTCGCCCATATCCCGCGCGGGCTGAGCATGGGCCAGATCGCCGCGGTCGCGATCGTCGCCGGCATCGGCTTCACCGTGTCGCTGTTCGTCGCCGAGCTCTCCTTCAGCGGTCGGCTGCTCGAGGACGCCAAGATCGGCGTGCTCGTCGCATCCCTCGTCGCGGCGGTCTTGGGTGTCGTCGTCGTCGTGGCGCGCCGTGGGACCATGGACGAGGCGCCACAGGAGGACCACGCATGACGAACGTGGTCGCGCTCGTCGACGACCTGATGGATCGAAGTCGGATCACCGCTGCGGTGCCGGCCACCGTCGCGACCCGGTCGGTCGGCGACGTCGCGGGTGCCGACGTCGTCATCGTCGACCTCGCGCGCCACGCGGGAGCGGTGGCCGAGGCTCGACAGCTCGTGCCTGACGCGTTCCTCGTCGCGTTCGGGCGCCACGACGACACGGCGACGCTCACCGCCGCCCGCGACGCCGGTGCGGATCGCGTGCTCTCGCGGGCCAAGTTCTTCGCCGACGTCACCGAGGCGCTCCGGCCTTCCGACCAGTAGGTAGGGAGCCGGGCGGCAGGCACCGCAACCGCCACGACGCCGCGTAACGCCCCCGGCGCAGACGAGGTCCAACCCCCCGGTGAAGTCCGTCGTCGCGCGCATCGAGGCCGCTGCCGACTCGCCTGGCGCGATCACGTTCCTCGGGTCGGCGGGTGCGGGCGACGCTTCGCGGGTCCCGTGGCGCGAGCTGCACGAGGACGCGCAGGCCATGGCCGCGGCCCTGCAGGTACGCGGTGTCGCGCCCGGCGCGCACGTCGCGCTCCTCGGGCCGACGTCGCGGCCACTCGTCACCGCGATCCAGGCGGTGTGGCTCGCGGGCGGCACGCTCGTGTGCCTGCCGCTGCCGATGCGCCTCGGGTCGGTCGAGGAGTTCACGCAGCAGACGCGCCGGCGCATCGAGAACGCGCGGGCGACGCTCGTGATCGTCGACGCCGAGCTCGAGCCGTTCCTCGCCGTGCAAACCGGCGACCCGCCGGTCGTCCGGCTCGACGAGCTGCGGGGCGACGCGTCACGCTGGGAGCGACCGGCCGACGACCCCGAGCGCCTCGCGATCGTCCAGTTCACGAGCGGCTCGACCGACGACCCCAAGGGCGTGACGCTCCCTCACCGGTGCCTGGTCGACAACATCGACGCGATC
>Ga0315534_1000804_pt1 | contig 22051 bp, 25 predicted proteins | sample SalMarSW160240MG_FD_203094 | JGI IMG/M metagenome (GOLD analysis project Ga0315534, IMG submission 203094) | Salt marsh sediment microbial communities from the Plum Island Ecosystem LTER, Massachusetts, United States - Salt Marsh Sediment SW1602-40 ... | reverse complement strand
GCCCCGTCTCTGGCGGCCGGAGAGCCGGTGGAGGTGGAATACAAGTCGAGCTTCGTGGACGGGATGGGCGCTCCCTATCTCATCCCCGGCATGTGGCCACTGGTCAGCCAGCTACTGGACGGTTCGATCGTGGTTTCGCTGGAGGAGATCGCCGCGGCCATAAGGTTACTGGTGGAACGCAATCGCGTGGTCGCGGAGGGTGCCGGGGCAGGTCCCGTGGCCGCCGCGTTGACCGGGGCGGCAGGACAGGGCAAGGTGGTCTGCATCGTGTCCGGCGGCAACATCGACACCGACAAACTGGTGAAGATACTGCGGGGCGAGATACCATAGGCAGTGCAGGGGTGGCGCCCCCGTTCAAGGCTGCGGCCACCATGATGGTTTGCGTGTCGTGGGTTCAAGATGATGGGGCAAAGCGCTTGGGCTATGACAGCAAGGATTGGTGTGGCGTTTCGAGGGACAATCATGTTGGAAGAGTGGGATCGGCCGAGTGATCGGGAGATGGTGCCCGGACGTGTAAGGGGGGAATGGGACATGGTAAAGTCTGTGATCGTAGTAGACGAGAAGGACAACGTGGCTACAGCACTTCGGGCACTGGATGAGGGGGATTCTCTCCAGGTGGGCGTCGGCGACAGGGCAATGAGCATCACCGCGCGGCAGGCAATCGCTTTTGGCCACAAGGTGGCCCTCACGGACATCGAAGCGGGTCAACCGGTGATCAAGTACGGTGAGGAAATCGGCCTTGCCACCAGCGAGATCCTCGCAGGGGAGCACGCTCACGTCCACAACGTTGTGGGTCCGGAGCGCAGGGGGAGCAGGGCATGAAGTTCCTGGGGTATCGCAGGGGCAACGGCAGAGTTGGGGTAAGGAACCACGTCCTGGTGTTCCCTACGGTCATCTGCTCCGCGGGCGTGGCTGAGAGGATCAGTCGAGAGGCTCCGGGCACGGTGTACGTTGGGCATCAGCACGGGTGTGGTCACCTCGGCGAGGAGAGGGAGCACATGATCCGCGCCATGACCGGCTTCTGCGGCAACCCCAACGTGGCTGGCGTGTTGCTGGTGGGGCTGGGTTGTGAGATGTTGACCGCAGGGCTGCTCGGCGAGAAGCTGCTGGCAGCCGGGCAGAGGGTGGAGATGATAGCTACCCAGGCCCTGAACGGCACCTCGGAAGCGGTGGAGAAGGGCAAGGCGTTGGCCCGGAAGCTTCTGCGAGAGGCTGAAGAGGCCCAGCGCGAGCCGGTCAATGTGTCCGAGTTGATGGTGGGCGCCAAGTGCGGCGCGTCGGACACGCTTTCCGGGCTAACGGCGAATCCAGCCACTGGTGTGGCCTGCGATCTATTGATCGCCGAAGGGGGCAGCGCCATCTTCACGGAGACGCCGGAGTTGCTGGGGGCGGAGCACGTCCTGGCCGAGAGGGCGGCGGAGGACGCGGTGCGAGCCCGCATCTGGGAGATCACCTCTCGCACCGAGGAGAGGATCAAGGCGCTAGGTTTGGACGTCCGCGAGGCGGAGCCGGGCCCGGGGAACATCGAGGCCGGATTGACGACGCTGGCCGAGAAGTCGCTGGGCGCCATCCGTAAGGGCGGCACCACGCCCATCGTGGAGGTCGTGGAGTATGCGGAGAGGCCGTCCAGGAAGGGTCTGGTGATCATGGATGGCCCGGCTCACGACGTGATCAGCGTGACGGGGATGATCGCTGCCGGCGCTCAGGTGGTGGTGTTCACCACGGGGCTGGGGACGCCGGTCGGCTCGCCCATCGCGCCGGTGATCAAGGTCTCGTCCAACAGCGCCCTCTATCAGCGGTGGAAGGACAACATCGACGTCAACGCCGGGGCTATCCTGGATGGCGAGGCGACACTCCAGGGTATGGGGGAGCGGATCTTCCAAGAGATGGTCGAGGTGGCCTCAGGTAAGCTAACCAGGGCGGAGATCCTGGGCCACCACGAGTTTGCGATACACAGCATCAACCCTACGGTTTGATCCCCAGGTGATTGGGGAGTCCATTCGCAGAGCGCTAGAAGAGGCCGCTAGCCACCCTGGACCGAGCTAGCACGCTGGAGAGTGGAAGGTCGGGCGTGTCCGTTGGTCCCGGCCGGAGGTGCGCTACGCCGCTTCGTACATCGCCGCGGCCAGGTAGCCCACCGTGTACTGGCCTCGCGTCCTGATCCCCGTCACGTCTCCGGAGTTCTGGTACTTGAGGACTTCGGCCTTGTTCGCACCTCGCTCCCTGGCAGTGAGCATCACGGTGACGATGGGCCCCCCGCCGCAGGCCTGGGCCTCGCTCCTGTCCAGGCTCTGGGACAGGCCCTCCGGATCGAAGTCGTTCACGTACTGCTGCACGATCCGGTCGTGAGCGACCACTTCGTTATAGTCGTTCAGATGGGCCAGGTCGGAGCTGGCTACCAGGAGCGCCTCCTTGCCCTCCAGCACCCCGGCCAGGGCCTGACTCAACTGGCGGCAGGAGGCGAAGGACTGCTCGCCCATCATCACGGGCAGCAGCGTGAACTCACCGAGCGTGTGCTGGAGGAAGGGTAGCTGTATCTCCAGGGAATGCTCCCTGTCCTGCTTCACGAAGGTCAAATCGACCTGCTGGCCCAGCTCGCTGACCAGGTCGGCATCCACCTCCACCAGCCCGAAGGGGGTCTCGTAGTAGCGAGCGTCGGCGACCAGGTAGCGGCCTCCATACGGCTGGTGCACAGGGCTGACGATGACCACGTGGGGATACTGCCTCCGCTCCAGTTGTTTGTAGGCGTGGCCAGCTACCCCGCCGGAGTAAGCGTAGCCTGCATGGGGCGATACCAGGCCCTTCAGTTCGCCTCTCACCGGCGTCGTCTCGGCGGCTGCCAGGAACCCGTCTATAGTGTCGGCCAGCGCAGAGGCGGAGCCGGGATACCAGGTCCCGGCGATGGCGGATCTCCTGATGGTGTTGGGAGCGACATTGTTCATCTTTCCCTCCCGGCGCCTGCACGATGAGCGTTTTCTACCTGGATTGCTGGTCTCCTGAATGCCGGAGGCTTAAGCCTTGGTACCCTCTCCAGCGTGATCGTCAGTCGTGCCGAAGAGGCCGGCCCTTCGCGGGAAGCGCATCACTCCGGCTCTACCTGCGGACCCCTGAAGGGCTGCTGCAACCTGCCCAGCAGGGTCTCCGGCTGGATGGCTGCGGTGATGATATGCCCTGTGTCCAGGATGATCACGGTCCTGGTCTTGCGCCCATAGGTCATGTCTATGGACATTCCGTCTTTCTTTGCTCGGCGCACCATACGCCTGACAGGTTGTGAGTTGGGGTCCAGAATGGCCAGGATACGATTGGCAGCGACGATGCCTCCGAAACCGACGTGCACCGGGTCCATGACAGCTACACTCCTCCTTGCTGGACGATTGGCCTTCTGCCATGCCCACGAGGGTTCCTGGGACGCAGAGGCAGCTCCTTGGGGCGGTGAGGCGAGGCCTCCAGAGTTTGAATGCCAGCAGTAGCTATGATATGATAGTAAATACGGAGTCGATCATGCCTCTATACGAGTATCGCTGCAACGCCTGCAAGCGGCGCGTGACGCTGCTACGCAGCTTCTCTGATACCAGCGCGCCTTGCTGCCCCGAGTGCCAGAGCAAGGATCTCTTCAGGCTCGTCTCTCGGGTCTCTGTCCTGAAGTCCGAGGAGAGCCGGCTGGAAAGTCTCGCAGACCCTGGCAGTCTGGCGGGCCTGGACGAAAACGATCCCCGAAGCGTCGCCCGTTGGATGAGAAAGATGAGCGAAGAGACGGGCGAGGACATGGGCCCCGAGTTCAACGAGATGGTGGGGCGACTCGAAGCCGGCGAAAGCCCCGACGCGGTCGAAGAGTCCATGGGCGAGCTGGGCGACGAGGGACTCGGAGACTACGATATCTAGGTCAACAGGAAGTCGCCCCCCTGTAAAGGTGCAGCACCTAGAACCTCTCGTATCTCTCCACGTCCACCACGAAGACAGTCGCACCCCCGACCTCTAGTTCTACTGGCTCCGGGATGTAGAACTCGGAGGGTTCGGTCACCGGCACGATAGGGCTGAGGTACCGCGTCCTCTTGTGGCAGTTCTCCCTCACGAGTTGCAGTACCTCTTCCAGTGCGTCGTTCTCCGTGCCGATGAAGACTGTAGCATTCCCTTCTCTGAGGAAGCCGCCAGTCGTGCTGACCAGGGTCGCCTTGTGGCCGGCTTCGGTCAGCGCCTTCAAGAGAGTGTCGGCGTCGTCGCGGTGCACGATGCTCATGACCAGTTTCATGTCAGCAGCCCTCCTGGTCCGCGTCCGGCCGCCCGGGTGGCGACGCACGAGTCTCCGATTGATCCATACTGATGATCCCGCTCTTGGCCAGATGTTCGATCAGCTCTGCGCCCGTCTTGAAGATCGCGGTACAGTAGAATTGCAGAAACGGGCTAATCTCGTAGGGGAAGACCATGTACACCTCTTTGTTGTGGCTGAAGCCGTGGATCAGCTCCGATAGTACACCCGGCGAGGGCTCTCTTACTGGATAGAACACCACCACTATGTCGCTTTGATCGATGAACTGATAGTCGCGCGCGACGGTTTGATCGTCCAGAATCCTCATCAGCTCGGGTGTGATCTCATCATCCTCGTCGCCACGGAGCCTCCTGGCACGTTCCAGCTCGGTCATGGCCAGGGGGTTGAACACGGTGAGGTATTTGCGCAGCTCGGCGAGGAAATCCCGAACGTTCTCCAGTTGCTCGGGCTGTCCCTCCTCGATGGCGGTGATGGGGTAACTCAGATAGGCTCTCTTGCGCTCTGGCCGGAACATAAGATCGAACAGGATCTCCGGAGGCTCTTGCCTGGCAATGACGTAGTGGGGTTTACGGAAGTTCTGGGCTAGTATCTTGGTGATGATCGCCTCCTCGTCTCGCCAGACGAGTATCTCCCAGAGCCGGAGCCGGCCTCTCCATTGCTCGGTGGCCTCCAAGCGGTCCCTGATGTGATCGTAGTCGTCGATGATGGTGACGTAGAAGTCAGGATCCAGTTGTGACAGATAGTAGGTGTCGAAGGCGGGGGACAGGTACTTCTTCCAGCGGAAGCAGGTGTGAGTGGCGATGATGGTGTTGTCGTGGCTGGCGGCCTTGCGCACGATCTCTTCGAATACGGTGCCGCGCAGCCACTCGAGGGAAGACGCGGGGAGGTCCAGTATCTTCTCTCGGCTGACCCGGCTGCCGATGTGCTGTGCCTTCTCGAGCATCATGTCGCCCACGTTGCAGACCTCCAGAGCCACCCCGTTCTTGCGGGCAAGTTCCTGAACGCCCTGAAGGTATCCCATACGGTCGGAACCTGAGGAACCCGTGCACACTACTCTCATGAACTGTCCTCCAGCACAGACAAGACCTTGTGCCGGACGTCGTCCTGAACCTGCTCAACGGGGCGGCGCGCGTTGATCCTATGCCACCTGTCCGGCTCGTCTTGCATCAACTGTTCGTATCCCTTCTGTACCCGTCGATGGTACTCTACTTCCTTCATATCCAGTCGATCCCACTTGTTGAAGAGGGCCAGTTGAGTTCCGGGACCGGGCAGCTCGCTGTCACTGGTCAGGCCGAGTCGGCGCTTCAATCCCTCTTCCACCGGAAGATCCAGGTAGAGCGTCAAGTCCGGTGTCAGGCCTCTGGTGGCGAAAGCGGTTATCACGCGCAGCGTCTCCAGATCCAGGCCCAGCCCGTGACCTTGGTAGGCCATGGTCGAGTCAGCATATCGGTCACAGATCACGATGTCGCCCTGGTCAAGGTGTGGGCGGATGAACTCTTCGCTAAGCTGCGCTCGCGACGCCGAGAACAACAGGATCTCGGTCCGCGGCAGGATGTCTGTGTGGTTAGGATCGAGAAGGATCTCACGCACCTTGTCGCTGATGCGCGTGCCGCCCGGCTCACGGGTAAGCACGGCCGGATAGTCCTCGTCTCGCAGATACTCATAGAGCAGACGGGCGTGGGTGGTCTTCCCACTGCCCTCGGGACCCTCGAACGTTATGAACAACGCAGTGAACTCTCCAACTACCTCTTGGGGAAGAGCCTGACCCGGCGGTTAGGTTCTTTTCCTCTGCTGCGCGAGTAGAGATTGGCCTGCCGTGCCATCTCGTGCTGATAGCGGCGAATATACGAGTTCTGGGGTGATAGCTCTGCGGACCGTGCTCCGGACAGTATCCTCTCTATGGCCCCTTGGGTCTCTTCCGCCGCAGTTGCCAGAGGGTCCAGGTCCACCTGCACGCCAAAGATGTCGGCCAGGACACTCTCCATCTGCGTGACGGTGTTGCTGCGCAGCACGTAGATGGGTATCCCCTTCCTTTCGGCCTCGCTGATGTTGTGCGGCCGCTTGCGGTAGTAGTTCTTCAGGGTGAATACCGCCTCTGCTTCGACGATATCATCCACTATCCGCACTGGCACCTTCAAGCCCTTAGCGACTTGCTGGAGGCGGTGCTGGCTCACACCGTATGGATAGATGGCGAGGGGACGATGACGCAGCACCTTCTCCCTGCGGATCAGTGGTGATGGTTCCTCTTCAGCGATGGGGGTTGGCATCTCCTCGACGTGTGTCTCGCCCTCCTCGTCGCGGTATCGGATCTCAGGCGGCAGGAAACGGCCCTCCAGAATGGCGTCCACAGCCTCAGCGACGTCGTGGCGCGCTGCTACCCGTTCCCAGTCTTGGATCTCGACGACCACATCGAAGGTGGGGGGAGCTTTGCGCTCCAGGATCGACTTTCGAGTCCTCCGTCGTCGGGCCTCCTCGTCACTCAGGGTGACGGACTGAATCCCTCCAATAAGGTCCGCCAGGGTGGGGTTCATCATCAGGTTGTCGAGAGTATTGCCGTGAGCAGTAGCTACCAGTTGGACTCCCCGTTCTGCGATCGTGCGTGCGGCGGCTGCTTCGAGCTCAGTCCCTATCTCGTCGATGACGATTACTTCCGGCATGTGGTTCTCCACAGCCTCGATCATCACCGCGTGCTGCATGGTCGGTGTCTTGACCTGCATACGCCGGGCCTTGCCTATGGCTGGATGGGGAATGTCGCCATCGCCGCCTATCTCGTTGCTGGTATCCACGATCACGACCCTCTTCTTCTCGGCAAGCACGCGCGCCACCTCGCGCAACATCGTGGTCTTGCCCACGCCGGGTCTCCCCAACAGGAGGGTGCTGTTGCCTGACTCCACGATATCGCGAATGATGTCGATGGTGCCGTAGACGGCCCTCCCCACGCGACAGGTCAGGCCCACAATCTTGTCCTCCCGGTTGCGGATGGCCGAGATGCGGTGCAGGGTGCGCTCCAGGCCTGCCCTGTTGTCGTCGCCGAAGCGGCCGATGCGAGAGGCGACGTAGTCGACGTCTTCCTCATTGACCTCGGTCGGACTGAGGATCACTTCCCGATTCACAAAGCGGGCCTCGGGCACCCGGCCGAGGTCGAGGACGACTTCCAGTAGTTCCTCCTCCTGGTTCAAGTCTCGCAAGGCCTCGCGCAACTGAGGGGGCAGTACCTCGACGAGGGCATCGAGATCGTCTGTTATTTCCTGCTGCATGTAGTCAGTGTACCTCACAAGCTGGCAGTTGCCGTGTCAGAAGCATCGTGGGCGATGAAGAGCTTCTAGGTCGCATCCTGGCAATGGTTGCTGGTCGATATGGGCGTCGCTGTCTCCACGCCTTTTTCCAGGGCTGGGCTCAGTTTCTCCGCCGGGATTCTGGCGGGAGCTGTGGTTTGCCGGGTCATGAGTAGCTCTGAGGTCAGAGGCGCGAAGCCCAGGTTTTCCATAGTTGGCCGTAGCCCGCCTTCGTATTCTCGCACGCCACAGTAGAGAGGTCGCTCCGGGGTTGGCGCGAGCATGGACAAAAGCTCGGACAGCACCAGTTCTGCGTCTTCAGAGGCCCTGGGTTCGAGCAGAACTCTGAGCCAGTGACCGTCTTGACCGGTGAAGATGCGAAGGTGTGCGCGGATCTCACCAGAGTCCTCCCAGACGTATTCGCTCATTTCTCGGCTCATCCACCAGGGCAAGAGAGCCGTGAGGTCCCTCTCCACCTCAGTTCCTCCCTCCATCTGCTGTACCAGCCGGGGAGTCAGCGAGCTTCGCAGGCGTTTCAGGGCGCTGGCATCGTGCTCCTCTGCCGGACGGAGGTGCTTGCTGCCCGGGGTTGGCAAGTGTCGAGAAGGTTGATCCAGTCGCAGCACATACCTGCGGGCATAGGCGCTGAAACCTGCGTGTCGGAAGACCTCAACGGACTGGCCATCGTCGGGAACCTTGGCGAAGATGCGCTGGAGGCCCGACTCGCCCTTGACGACGCTTAAGTGCTGCAACAGGTCGTCCCAAAGCTGGGCCGTGGCCGTCGAGCCGTCGAGGAAAGGCGACACGAATTCCACATCGCATGAGAGGCTGCCGGCTCGATCCCAGGCCTGGAGGAATCCGGCTGCGCGCTGGTCGACGGAATGGTCATCCTCGACGAAGGTAGTGCTCCGGCCCTGCGTGAACGAGAGACACTCCAGCAGGGCCAGCGACAGCGGTGCAGGAGACCAGAGCAGGGCTGTCTCCAGATCGAGACAGGCGACCTTTTCCTGGAGTCTTCGGACCAATAGGATGTCGGATAGATTGAACCGTCTGATCACAGCCGCTCTCAGGAAGCCGGGTTGGCCCTCGTCCCAAGACAAGCGTCATAGCACTGCGTGAACTCGATCGCTACTGCGGTGAGGGAAACCTGAATGGAAGCACCTATCTCGCGGGTGAACCGAGGCATCCTTTCCTGCTCTGCAGTTCTCTCTGCTGTGCCTGGCTCAGAGGGGACTCTTCCTTCTCGCCTTGCTTGAGTTGGTTGACCGACTGCTCGAGCTTCAGCACCCGCTCCCTCAGTTTGGAGTTCTCTTCCTTGAGATTGAAGTTGTCTTGAATCAAGACTCCCAGGAGGTTACGGTTCACCTGGAGGCTGTTCTGCAAAGCCTGCTGGTTGTCGTTGATGTTGCGCAGCGCGTCGGCGACGACGACCAGGCTGGATCCCAAAGCGGGGGCCTCCATGTCTTTCTCAGGGGCCACCATGGGGTAGGTCTTTTCACGCGACGGGTACTCGTCGGAGAAAGCGGCGCCCTCTCTCTTGAGGCGCTCGATCACCTGGTCGTAGGTCAGTCCCTGGTCGAGCAACACTTTCACTCGCGTCAGGAGCTGCACGTCCTCATCGGTATAACGCCGGTGACTCGCCGTTCCGGAACTCGCACTGTCCGGCTTCGCCGCCGTCTGGGACAGGTAGGGATGGAACTCCTTTGCCCAGCGACGGAGGGTTGAGGTGGAGATGTCCAGTTCCCTCGCGACGTCGCCGGGTTGTCTCAGTTCGCCGTCTGTCATTTCAGCTACACCCTTCCTCCAGTTTCAAGAAGCTATGCCTCCGCACCCCACACCACGTCTAACTCTGGTCAGTCTCCCCAGCAGGCAGTTCTCGTTCGGGCTGGCTCAATTGGACCTGGGCATCGCCGGCCTCAGGGCGATCCTGTTCCACCACGCGGTAGGTACCCTCGACGACGGCTGACAACTGTTCCAGGTGCTGTCGCACGACGTCGGTCGGGCAGAGCTCGACGAACAGCTTGAGGCCGATCAACAAGACGGCCACATCATCCAGTTGGCCGAGCCCCAGCATGGGGTCCATGAGCAGGTCTATGGGCCAGACGATGTAGGCTATCGTGGCCGGAATGATCAGCTTGGGCCAGATGGGTACCCGTCGATCGCCCAGTAGCCGCAGAATCAGCCTGCCCTGCTTGAGCATATCGGCCAGCCAGCTAGCCGTACGCGCAGGGTCGCGTAAGCTCCTTTTATCTGACACAACCGTTCCTTTTCTTGGTACTGTAACACATTATACACTGGCCTCATGCTCTTGGCAAGTGGAAACCGTGGCGGGCTTGTCGACGCTCCCCCGACGTTGTACAATGGATTCGACCGCGATGGTGGGTGCGTAACGTGCAGGACCGTCTGGTGGACATCCGCTGCGGATGTGACGCTACCTGGTGTATTCCTCGACGCGACCAGCTTCAGGGGGGTGAAATCCGTAGCGTTTTCTCGGACAACGTCGGCAGGGGAGGTATGGTGATGGTGGGTGTGAACGAACAGGCGAAGGACTTCGAGCTGACCAGTGACACTGGCGAAACCGTCAGGCTCGCCGACTTCAGAGGCCGGAAGGTCATTCTCTACTTCTACCCCAAGGCTCTGAGCAAGGGTTGAACGGACCACGCGGTCGGATTCCGTGATGAATTCGAGAACATCAGAGCGGCCAATGGCGAAGTGATCGGCGTGAGTCCGGATCCGCCGGAGCGCCTGGCCAGGTTTAGGGCCAAGAACGACCTGCCCTTCGTACTGCTCTCCGACCCGGATCACGTCGTGGCGGAGACGTACGGCGTGTGGGGAGAGAAGAAGATGTACGGGAAGACCTTCATGGGCATCATCAGGAGCCACTTTGTGATCAATGAAGAGGGGCGCATCGTGGATGCCCAGATCAAGGTCAGCCCCAAGAAGAGCGTGGAACTGGCTGTGGCGGCGCTCGACTGACTTGCAGACCTCGGAGGTCCCAAGAAGCGACCTCAGGAGGACGCCCTGGTCGGCGCTCACATCGTCCCTCTGGGGGCGGTGCCCTCGTTGACGTAGCGCGTCAGCTCACCGACACTCAACTGCTCTATTCCCAACTTGTCCAAGGTCCGCCCGCGCCGCCAGTAGTCAGTGTGGTGGACGAAGCAAGCCAGACGGATGATGCTGTCCATCCCGCGAACGGAAACCCCGTACCGTCGTCCCAAGGCTGCCATGGGCACCAGGCTCATGGGCACATCTTCGAAGAGATACCGGTGACGGAGGGTGCGGGGCGCCATGATACCCTGGTAGCCAGGCTGGTTGTGTATGGCTTCGGTGAGGTCAGCGCCGATGGTGTCGTAGGCCATCTTCAGCCATTCCAGCCCGGTTTGGGCGCGGATGCCGAGGGCTGAGGCCACAGTCACGCGCTCGCGGTCCAGGACTTGCAGAACGCGGCCCACCGCAGGGGTCACGCCGTCGATGTAGAACTGGAAGTCGCCCCTGGTTGATTCAATACGGCCTGCATTGAGCAGGGTGAGGGCGGGGTGGAAGACAGCTCCCATGTTGTTCAGTCCGGTGTGCAACACGTTCACTCCATCGATGAACTGGGGGTAGGCCGAATGGAGGCATTCCAGCACCATCTCTGTTCGGGTGGCCGGTAGTGCTGCCAGCGGCACCGCATCCTTGATGCGAAAGATGCGCGACTCAGCAGGGCCTTCCGAACGACTCGCGTAGATGAACGTCGCGGCTTCGGCGATAGTGACGTCAGCCTGACACCCGCGGTCCCTGAGGACTTTGGCGAACTCCAGGGCGCCACCAGTCCGGCCCGGGTTGAGGACTAGAATCTGCCCATCGTGGAGGTGGGGCGCGCATTTCCCGGCGACATCGGCGTGGGCAGAGGAGGGCAACACGGCCATGATGATCTGGGCCTCCTGGAGAGCTTCGGCCATGTCCGAGGTCACCAAGGCCAACTCCGCAAAGCCGTGGGGTCCTCCTTCGTAGCTGGTGAGATGGATCGTACCCCGAGCTTTGATGGCGGCCACGTTTTCCGGTGTGCGATTGTACAAGGTGACAGGGAAGCCCATCAGGGCCAGGTGGGCTGCCATGGCCTTGCCGCCGTGTCCGGCACCGATAACCGTATAGCGCGTGTCGTCGCTCATGAGCGCTGTACTCCTCTCTAGCGTTGCTTGGTCACATTCGTGCTGGAAACGAGATCTCCAGGTTGGCTATTCTCTCTTCTTCGGATAACGTGCGGCCGGTGGCTGGCTCCACCGCCACACAGGCGCCTCGTTTGTCTATACGAGTCACGATCTCGCCGCAAGCGAAAGGGTTGTTGAGGAGGTGCGGTGCGTCCAGCAGTCCGGCGGTCACGGCTCGCGTCAAGACGACTGGGTCCGTCAGTGGGTCCTCCACATCCGGTTCGGCCAACCGGCCGATGGACCGCAGCGTGATTCTCGCTTCCTCTACCAGTTCCTTCCTCCTCTGCTGGACGACAGGGTCGAAGCTCATGTCGGGCTGTCCCCGAAGCGCGTTCTCGACGACCCGTCTAGCTAGCTTGCAGGCCTGGATGACGTCCTCTGCCGTGGCAGCATGGTGGGCCTCGGTAAAACAAACCACGTGTACGATCTCTGGCCTCAGCGCCATCTGGAGATAGACGCTCGCGGAGAGATGTCCGCGCGCAGCGTGCGGATCGAGAGGGTAGCTGAGCAGTCCGGTGCGCGTCTGCTTCCAGATGTGGAAACCTGGCCCCGCCAGAGGCTCGATCAGGTCCAGACAGGCCAGCATTTTGGCCAGGTCCATGCTGTCGGAAAGGCCGGGCGGACTGTTGAACATGAACTGGGCGATGTAGTCCTTCACGCCGAAGGCTTGGGCGTTGTAGGCGGAGAGGTAAGCAGCGACGACGAACACGACGTCCGGAGCGTCGCGCATACCCCAGTGGTGGGGCTCGTTCAGCTCGACGGGCAAACCGCGCTCGCCGTACCAGGACATCAGACGCTGATGCTCCCGGATGGAGCCTTCCAGGTCCCAGGGACCTCGTCCGTCCATCTGGTTGAACCAGAAGATGGGGATAGCACACCAGGCGTTGTTGATGGTCTCCAGGTACATCTCCGCCAACCGAATAAAGTCGTCTGTCCCGGAGTACGTTCTCAGGAGCGGGTAATTGCCGCGCCTGCTGGCAGCGTGGAGCGTTCGGTAGTCGTCCGCTGAGCGCACCGGCACTCCGCCCGCTCCCGTCCGACGAGGGTCTTGGCGCTCCGGATGGAAGAAGTTGGCCTGGGCGTCCTGGTCTGTGCCCAGCGAGATGACGTCCAGGATCTGGGCTTCGGCGATGCGCTCTATACCCTCGCGGGTCGCCTCCACGGTGGGCAGCCCGAAATGGTGGCGGATGATGGGGTAGGGCGCCTTCCAGGTGAGCCGCTCCATTGCGGTCTGGGGGAAATCCTCCTCGACCAGGTCGGTGTGCACTTGACCTTTGGCGTAGGCCAACACCATCTCCACCGTTTCACTGCCGTCGAAGACCCGTTCGAAGAAGCCAATGGCCCGGGCCCGTGAAGCGACGGGTGGGGTGCCACCGAAGGCGAACCTCACTCCAGCTTTCCTCAGGTCGTCCGCCTCTTCTGCAAACTCGCCCAGCAACCGCTCACCGGTCTCCGGCGTCAACCGGTAGGAGACACCCACCAGGTCGGCCTTCTCTCGCCGGGCCGCGTCCAGCACTTCGTCTATGGGCACGGCGGGACCCAGAAAGACCGTGCGCCAGCCGGCAGCCTCGGCCAGCCGGAGGAAGTTCATCACTCCAGCAACGTGGACACATTCGCCTAGTGCTGCGGCGACGACGGTTTTCAAGGACGTCTCCTCAACTACGCGGTGAGGGAGAGGCAGGTTGGATTGCCTCATCGTGTGCGTAAGCATACGGGCGGGAGTAGCAATCGTCGCTGTGGTAGGTCTGCCACGCGTGAGGAAAGCTTCGCGACCGGAGCAGCCCGGGCGCTGGCCACCAGAGTCCCCTTGGCGATGACGGCGGGGATCCCTCGCTCTCTTTCGCGGTCTCATTCTACCACGGGATGTGGAGCCGGGGCAAGCACAACGTGAGCCTCGGCAGTACGCACGAAGATTTAAGGTAAAGAATACTTGACATCTAGTCAAAGATACTGTATACTAGGTAAAGTAACCTTTACAATAGCCAAACGGATGACCAGCCAGGAGGAAACATGGCTTTGCGGAACCGGTTGAAGGAACTGCGCGCGCGGCACCATCTAACTCAGCAAGCACTGGCTGACCAGACGGGGGTGTCGCGGCAATCGATCAACTCCATCGAGACGGGGCGGTATTCCCCCTCGGTGAAGCTGGCGTTGCGCATCGCCCGCGTCCTTGAAGTGCCCCTGGAAGAAGCCTTCTGGTTAGAAGATGATGTGGAGGGTTCATGATAATGAGAGGTTTGGCCTGGTACTATGTTACTCGATTGCTGATCGTTGGCCTGTGGCTTCTCGCTGCGACGGTCGTTGGGTTGCCCATCTGGGCGAGCGCACTTCCCGCTGCGGCCATGATCGCCTACTTCGTGTGGTTGCCGCGCAGCGGGAGGTACGTTGTTCGCGAAGATCGGCCCCTGGCGCCGATGCGACGAGACGAGCGGAGCCAGGCGATCAGCGGCAGGGCAGCAACCTGCGCTTTCGTGGTGCAGACTCTGCTGGTCGGAGCAGGCATCGTCTGGGGCGCACTATCGCACCAGCAAGAGCTTAGCGGGTTCCTCGGCCTGGTGCTGGCCGGCGGTTTGATGACCTACCTGGTGGCTCAAGGCTGGCTGGCCGTTCGGAGTTGATCGTCAAGGGCCTCGGTCGCCTTGCGTCCAGGGGATTGAGGCCCCAATGTCCACACTCTTCGGCTGGACCCAACCGGCGAAGGAGTACTACGCGCCGACTGGCTCTCGCAGAATTGCCCGCTAGTCTACAGGAACCCCACGCCTTGCAGCAGGATCTCGTGGCGGCTCTCTTTCATCCGGCAGTGGCCAGCGGGAGATGCTGGACGGTGTCCGATGGCAAGAAGGGCACTTTGTTCGACTCTCGCAAATCCTGTCCGCCGCTCTCGTACGGCTCGATCCAGACCTGGTAGAGGCAGCAGTCGCTCAGACCGGTCAGTTCGCAAGACAGTTGGTCGGGATCGGTGATAGGAATCGGCGATGCCCCCTGGTCGGCATCGCCGCCGCCGTCGCTGGAGTAGCAGACGCGGTATCCATCCAGGTCAGGGTGTTGGGGCTTGTTCCAGAAGAGGTACGCCGTGCCGTCCCTCCATAGGCCCCGCAGCCTGACGTAGCTATCGACGTAGACGTAATCTATCTGGTCGTACCAGTCCTCAGGGTTCGAGGCGCCCGGCGCGCGATGTTCGAAGACGCCCAGTCCCGCGTTGGCCGCCAGTGCGAGATAGTCGTCTGCGTCGTCCGGCACTCCAGCCTCCGCCTTCAAGAAGTCGTACATCACGGAGTCTATGGCTACCGGGTCCTGGGAGAAGAGGAGGCTGCGAGGTGCGTCGTCGTCGAAGATGGCCCACCGCTCCGGCTCGGAGGACTGGTCGCCGCGGCTGCCATACAGCCCGTCGGCGATGGTCAGCACCGTTTTGCCCACGAAGTGCGGATTCTTGTAGATGTCCACCAGAGGGTTGTAGGTCGAGGTAAAGTCGTCCTCGGAGGGGAATGTGTAGCGGTGCAGAGCAGCGCAGTTGTGGATGCTCCCGAAGTGGTTCTTGAAGGAGAGAGTAACCCACGCACAGCAGTGCTTCTTCATGATGGGCATGTTGATCAGATACCGCGCTTTGACCAGAACGTTGCTGATATGCTGATCGGCCAGGGTTGGCTCTCCGGGTGGGGTGTCGAAGCTGACCGTCTCTGTGGAGCTGAAGCCCTGGGGGTTGCTGGTCGAGTCCCCCGAGAACTGGATGCCCGGGTAGTCGCAGCCATTCTTGAAGCGGGTGGGGATGGACCTCACCGCGTCGTAGACCCAGATGTCCGATTCTGCAACAGGGACCTCTTTGAGACCGGCGATCACCGCATTCACCGGCTCGATGAGGGCGTCGATAGCGTTGTCGCTGTCAGCCAAGGAACCGGCGTTATTGAAGTTGACCTTGATAGCCACCCTCTCGCCTGGGATGTAGTCGGGGAGCAGCGCCCTCCAGGCGTCTCCACGGCTCTTTCTCCCCGTGAGCTCCATGACGCCACGGTCCACCATCTCGCTGACCACATCCTGGTTCACGTAGTCGCCCCACCAACCGGTGGAGAAGTCCCAGGTGGTGGCCCGGGCGCAATGGACTTGCACCACCTTGGGTTTGGGCGCGCTGGGCGCTGCGACCAGGGGGAGGCGAGGTTTCAAGGCCGCCATACCCGCCAAGAGGGCGGAGAGCCGTAGGAACCGTTTGCGCGACACACGTCTGGCGCTGTGGGCACTTCTAGCAGTCATCAGGTTGTCCTTGTTGCCTGATCAGTGACAGGATCGCCCTATTGTATGCGCGGTGACAGCCACAGTCAATGTAGAAGCGTACCATTGTCGGTCGAGATGGTGGAAAATGGGGTCCGAGGTGTTGCCAAAGGTGGCCAAGACAGCTACAATACACTCTACTACGTTTGCCCATCGCTCGTCGGAGGAGTCACGATGAAGGTCCGGACTTGTCTCACACTGTTGGCGGTTGTCTGTCTCGTGATGGGCGGCTGCACGATCCCATCTCTTTCCATCAACGTGGAGCCGGCCGAACCGCCCGAGGAGGAGGCCACGGCTCCGCCCCTGGAGGAGATCACGCCTCTGGTGGTAGAGACGGCCGCCCCTGAGGCCCCCACAGCGGAGCCTGAGGCGCCGACTCCGACCAACACTCTGGTCGTACCGTCGGCATCGGAAGAGACGGCGACGCCGGAGCCTCCGGCCGCCGCCCCCACTGAGGAGGCGAGTGAGCCGCCCCCCGAGGAGCCCCAGGCCCCGGCTTCGCCCATACCCACGGCCATGGTGGACCCGGAGCTCGTGGCGCTGTGGGAGTACGCCATGGCTTTGAGGGAAGAGGTGGCGGAGCCTCTGGAGGAGATGGTGACGGCCCTCGACGATCTGGGGATCGGGAGCGGGGCGGGAGACCTCGTCGCCATCTGCACGGGTGTGGACGTAGTGGTGGGGACCATCGCCGAGGTGCAGCAGGGGCTGGACCAGGTGGGCCAGCCGTCTGTGGACGATCCCGATCTACACGAGGCCTACGACGAGTTGAATCTTGCGCTGGACGACCTGGCGCAGGGCTTCCAGTTGGTGCAGTCTGCCTGCCAGACGATGAATCTGGGGGCGGCGTTGGAAGCGAAGGACTACCTGATCAGCGGGGGCCAGCACCTGGAAAACGCCGCCGAGGCTATCGACCGGTGGGAGGACAAGGTGGGGTTGTAGTCCTTCCCCGGTTGAATCCGCGCCTGTCGAGGTCGACCCTTGGCGGACGTTGTGGACAGTGGGAGGTGGTCACGTGGGCGGTGAGGAGGAGAGTGAGGGGGCGAAGACCCCAGAGAGGGTTTGCAGGGTCTGCCACCTTCCCTACGAAGGCGATGAGTGCCTGTGGTGTAAGGCCGAGAGGGAACACGCCTCTGCGGTGGTCGAGCAGAGAGGCCGGCGCTACTCGAGAGATGAGAAAGGGAATCTGGAGAGCGGCCAGACACCCAAGTTTAGCTGAACCCCAGCCCTCGTTCCTTGAGGCTCACGTACCTCTGCTGGCCGATGATCAGGTGATCCAGCACGTCCACATCTAGGAGCTTCCCCGCCTCCACGATCTGCCGGGTGATGTTCACGTCCTCTGGAGAGGGGGTGGGGTCGCCTGAGGGGTGGTTGTGGACCACGATCACGGCTGCGCAGTTGGCCCTCACGGCCTCGCGGAACAGTTCCCCCACCCGCATCACGGAGGCGTTCAGGCTGCCGATGTAGATGGTGGGGATGCCCAGGACGCGGTTCTTGGTGTCCAGAAGCACAACTCGGAGGTGTTCCTGCTCCAGGAGGCCCATTTCGAGCAGCAGCAGGTTGGCCACGTCCGCTGGTGACTTGACCTGGGGACGTTCATCGGGCGAGGCTACCATCAGCCGCTTGCCCAGCTCGAGGGCGGCCTGGAGCTGGGCGGCCTTGGCCTGGCCCAGTCCGTGGACGTCGCACAGATCGGCGAAGCTGGCCTTGGCGATCCCCGCCAGGCCGTGGAATTGCGCCAGGAGACGGCTGCCCAGGTTGATCACGCTTTCGGACTTTGTCCCTGTGCGGAGGATGATGGCCAGCAGTTCGGAGGTGGAGAGAGAACCGGGACCGTAGAACTGGAGCCTCTCGCGAGGCCGTTCGCTCTCGGGCAGGTCCCGGATCATGGTTTGGTACTCCACCAACTTTCGCTCCTGCATCCTTCCTCCTCCCTCGGAGTCCCCCCGGTTTGGCCTGTCTGCGTGGTCCTGTCCCCAGTCTACTCAGCCATGAAGCTCCCGGTCCAGTAGGGTCGCTCCGGAACCTGGCCCGCGTCCAGCATCTCCCGCCACGCCTCATCGGTGAGACGGTCGCTCATCGGCCAGGGGAACTCGTAGTGGGAGAAGACGCCGCCCTTGGTCAAGACCAACTGCCCTTCGATTTCGGCGACTACGTAGATCTCGAAGATACGTCCCACCGCCTCCTCCAAGACGAAACCCATGGGATCAGTCGCTACGTCGGCCACGACCGCCGCCTCTTCGTCCTCCAGGAAGGCCCGGCCCTCCACTTCGTCCTTGTCGGCAGCAGCGATGGTCAGCCCTTCCAGCAGGCCGCCGTAGTAGAGGATCACGTCCTGCTCCTCCTGGTTGAGAGGCGTGCCTGCCAACTGCTTCTCCGCGATGCTGGTCAGGTGGGTCAGGAGCAGCTCCAGGCGCAGCAGGTTGTCCTTGCTTTCCCACATATCCTCGCTGTCATCCAGCAGGCCGCGAGACTCCAGCCCGTCGATGGTCATTCTGGTCAAGGCAGCCAGACGGGCGAAGGCCTCGGGGTTAGGCTCCACGTAGCCTTTGACCTCGGGCTCCTCGAAGACTCCCCCTAGTTCGGCGTAGGCCTGCTTGGCGTAGAGAATGGTGTCGTGCTTGAGCTCGGTCCAGCTTCCCAGCGCGGTGTGCAGGTCCTTGCGGGTCCAGGCCTGATTGCGCATGAAGGTTGGGTAGGATTCGCCCTTGACCTCGATGAGGGGCTGGAAGCTGTACATCCAGGCCCAGTACAGGTTCTGCGTCCAGCTATCCAGCTCCAGGGCCGAGATCTCACTCTGCATCTTGTTCATTTGCTCGTTGAAGTTGAGATAGTGGGTCTCGTCCATCTCCTGGAGGATACGATACGCCTCCTCGGAGCCCATGGCGGAGAAGATGTCCAGTCCCTTGGGCAACATGCGGGGATCGTTGATCGTACCCACACTGCGGAAGATCATCTGCTGGAAGATGTAGGCGTCGATGACGAAGCGCTGGCCCATGAAGCGGAAGCCTTGCGTGGCCTCGTCGCGGTCTTCCCAGATCCAGACCCACATGGAGTTGATCTGGGGCGGAGGTAGCTCCTTGGCAGCGTCCACGAACAGCTCCAGCTTCTCTTCGTCGGTGAAGATGGTGGGGTCGTTGCCGAGAGAGCCGTAGACCTCTTCGATCAAAGGATGGTAGTCGTAGATGTCCAGATCGTCGCTGACCCCCACCAGGAACGAGGTCGGCTCGTAGATACGCTCCCAGATCTGCACCGCCGGCTCGCCCTCGATCTCGGTGTTAGCCAGGGCCTGGGCCATGAGCAACGCCGAGACTGTCTCGCTCTCTTCCTTCAGCCGGAAGTTGATGCGCCCGTACCACATCATGGCCTTGAAGTAGCGCTGCCGGGCCTCGGTCTTGTTGTAGTGGCCGCGGGGAACGTACTGGCTGTAGTCCTCGGGATAGCCAAGGATAGGGGAGGTCTCGAACCCTTCGTGGGCCTCGATGAGGGCCAGTTCCTCCTCCACCGTGGCACGCACCGCCTGCGGCACCTCAGAAGCGGGCTGAAGTAGACTCTGAGCCACCGCGAAGTAGGCCACGTTGCGCAGGGCCTCCTCCTGGATGGAGGTCCCGGCCAGCGCGTCGCAGTGAGCTTCGGCCGCCCAGAGCATCCCTGCGGTCAGCTTCTCCAGATCTGCGAAGAAGCGTTCCTCTTCCAGGGTTCGCAGCACCTGGTCGAAGAGGAGGTGGTAGACGTGGTAGACGGAGTCGGTGGTGATGAAGATGGGCACTTCCCCGTAGCGAGCCTCTTCGTATAGATGATAGAACTCCCTGTACTCTGCGGGAGCGACCACGAAGCCATTGGCGCTCAGCAACTGCCGCTGAGCGTCGGAGAAAGCGAATCTTCCGTCGACCATAACACCGCTCAGGTCCACGGGCAGCGAGTAGCCAGCGTAAGCAGTCGGAATCGCTACCTGCACCGGCTCGTAGCTGGCGAAGCCGGTCTGAGAGACGGAGATAGGGCTAGCCAGGTAACCGAGGCCCGTGCTGGGCTCCTCCGTTGGGCTGGGGGTGGGCTCGGGTGTGGGCGATGGTGCCGGGGTGGCCGTGGGTCGTGCGGTCGGCTCGAGGGTAGGGCTGGCCACGGGTTCAGTCGTGGGCGGCATCGTAGGCGGAGGCTCCGTGGGCTCGGGGCTGGGGGCTGCGCACGCACTGAGCAAGACACTGAGGACCACGATCCAGGCGAAAAAGCAAGACAGCAGGCGTCGGCGGGGATAACGAGTCATCTTTCCAGGCTCCTTTCCCTACTCAGCTTCTCTCTTGTACGAGGATCTCCACAATGCCGTCGCCGGTGACGTCCTGCAAGGTCAGGTGTTCGTAGGTGCCGCCAGGGCAACGCCACTGGAGGGCGAAGCCCCACCCGTTCCATCGCCACACGGCTACGTGGCCGGGGTCCTGGTCGAGAGTGTCGGCGTAGCTTCCTTCCAGGACCACCAGTTCGTTGGTCCCGTCGCCGTCCACGTCCCCCACGGCCAGCTCGCTGATAGGATCGGCGAGGGGGGAGCTGCACCACAACGGCTTCCATTTAGTATCCCGCCAGCCGTAGAGGAAGAGCTGGTTGCGGCGACTACCCTCCTCCCACGGCGACGGGAAGCCAAACGTGTCGTAGAAAATGTCGGGCTCTCGAAAGAATGGTTTCCAGAGCACCAGGGACAACTCCAACAAACCGTCGTTGTCCAGGTCTGCGACTAGAGAACGGCGCACATCCCAGGAGGGATCGCTCGTCCACAGGGGCTCGCTTCCACGATAGACCTGGGCAACGCCGTCCTCTAGGGTCACCAGAGCGTCAGCGTCGGCCAGTGTGGCCTGCAGCCCATTCTCTCCATAGAAGGCCGTGACCACTGCTTGGTCGATTGAGACAGGGCCCAACCACTCCGTGCCGCCTTGATAGGAGAAGGCCACCCAGTTTGGCTCTGCCACAGCGGCCAGTGGGCTGCTGGCAGCCCCATCGCTCTCCAGCAAGGCTGCTGGCAGCAAGAGCAGCAACAGGACCAGGGCGATGCTAAATCGGTTCATCAGTTGGTGTGTGGTACGCGCTTCGGCACAGTGCCAGGGGCCAAAGCCCTCACTACGAGCGTCGCCGGCAGGCGTTGACGAAGGTCTCGAACAACCTCCGTTGCTCCGGTCGCTCGAACATCCGCTCCGGGTGCCACTGTACCCCCAGGAAGAAGGCCCTATCGGTCATCTCCACAGCTTCGACGATCCCGTCAGCAGCCCGGGCCACGACCCTCAAGCCAGGTGCTAGCTTGCCCACGGCCTGATGGTGGGCTGAGTTGACCTCCATCTCGGTGGCCCCCAGGATCTGAAACAACCGGCTATCCTCTTCTAGGACGATGGAATGGAGGCTATCGTTCCCTGGGTCTTTGGGGGCGTGCTGAACCTTGGTCTCGAGGTGCTGGACGAGGGTACCCCCGTAGACCACGTTGAGAAGCTGCACTCCCATGCAGATGGCCAGAACGGGCATGGGCCGTTCCAGGACCAGCTCGGCCAGGAGCCTGTCGTTGGCCCATCGGCTGGGATGGCATTCCTCGGTCTGGGGATGCTTGGGCTGGCCGTAGGAGTCGGGAGGCACGTCCAGGCCGCCTGTGAAGGCGAGCCCATGCAGCCGCTCGAGGTACTGGGACAGGATGGCGCGGTCCTCGACGACGGGCAAGAGCACCGGGAGTGCTCCTGCGGCAATAAGAGCGTGATGATAGGGGACGTAGTGCCCTATCAAGTCCCGGGCGGGATTCTGGGCATCGCTCTGGTACCGGCAGGTGAGTCCGATCAAGGGGCGCTGGCTTGGCATCTGTGACCTCCGGGCGCTATTCTAGCCCAATTGGTCCTGTACTTCAAAGCCCTCTGTCGTTGTCTCGGAGAGGGGGCTGGCGTATAATGGCGTGCGAGGCCGCTTGCGCTTCCAGGGCGCCGGTACGGAGCGCTGAGCGCCAAGAGGCATCGTGAAGGTCGGACCTTGGCCGGAGAACCCGCGGCAGGAGGAGGTATCGAAGCATCATGTTTCCTCCCGTCTTCCCCATCTAC
>Ga0315534_1000803_pt1 | contig 22058 bp, 18 predicted proteins | sample SalMarSW160240MG_FD_203094 | JGI IMG/M metagenome (GOLD analysis project Ga0315534, IMG submission 203094) | Salt marsh sediment microbial communities from the Plum Island Ecosystem LTER, Massachusetts, United States - Salt Marsh Sediment SW1602-40 ... | reverse complement strand
AAAAACAAATAATGTATCAATGATCGCAGAATCAGCTTTTATTCATCCTGATGCCAGGATAGGTGTAAATGTAAAAATTGAACCGTTTACATATATTGCCGGTAATGTTGTCATAGGAGACGGAACATGGATAGGCCCGAATGCAGTAGTACTTGACGGGGCACGGATTGGCAGGAATTGTAAAATCTTTCCGACTGCTGTTATATCAGCGATTCCCCAGGATATGAAGTTCAAAGGAGAAGAATCTACAGCAGAGATCGGAGATAATACTATATTACGCGAAGGAGTTACCGTAAATCGAGGTACAGCAGCAGCCGGCAGAACTATTATCGGTGAAAACTGTTTTCTCATGGCTTATTCACATATTGGCCACGATTGCCAGCTGGAGAGGCATTGTATACTTGGAAATGCCGCCGGCCTGGCTGGCGAGGTAAAAGTAGGGGAATGGGCTATACTGAGTGCAGGAGCTCTTGTTCACCAGTTTGCACGCATTGGCGCACATGTGATGATAGGAGGCGCTACAAAAGTACGTACCGATGTGCCTCCATTTATAAAAGCCGACAGGGATCCACTATCTTTTATGGGACTTAATGTAGTAGGGCTAACACGACGGGGATTTGAAAAGGAGAGAATTGATGAAATACATAATATATACAGGGTAATCTATCAGAGAGGGCTGAATAACTCACAGGCACTGGAACATATTGAGAAAGAATTCAAACAATCACCCGACAGGGATTATATCATTGACTTCATAAGAAATTCAGAAAGAGGTATCATCAGGGGGCCCAGATAAATACTTTTTTACCACAGATTAACACGGGTTTATTATGTGTTCTTTTTCGTGATCCCCGTGTCCTCGTGGTAAAATAGTCCCTGGAAATTTAAATGCCTCCGAAAATCAGCCATATAAGGTTACCGATTATGCTCATCTCACTTACTTTATTCGAGGATAACAGTTTTATCTTTAGGATATTTCACTGAATAAGTCAGGATTACCTCCCTGGTTTCCTGCGGTTTAATGGCAAGGTCCCATTTTATTTCGCCGGTTTGCTGGTTATGCCGACCCCCGGTTAGCTCAACAACCTCAACAGTTATACCGCTGTTTGATGATATCGGTATCTGGTCATTCACTGTTATATTAATAGGATTTGGTTTATTATTCCTTATTGTTATCAGGAATGAATATGTTTCAGTCTTGTTTGTGCCGATTACTCTTTTACTGGTGTAATCCTGCCGTTTTTCTCTTTTTACCAGAATGCTGTTATCGGTTCCCAGTGATATTGTCAGTGTATCGGAGAGCTGGTTTACATTGAGGTTTGATTTACCGACAAATGTATTTTCAAAATAGAGAGTTGCCTCCCCACTCTGGAGGCTCTGCTCGGCCCAGTTGGTAATATTGCCTGTAAGATAGGCATGAGGAGAAAGTTTAGGTACTGTCATGTATTTATATTCAGCGGGGGTCGTTGTGCGTTGTATCTCAATGGTCTGTACCTTCCCGTCAGAGGCTATTGTATACGGTATGGCAACATCGAAGGTGATGGTTGTTTCGCCGACCTGTTTTTCAACATATACCGGAGCTGCCTCTGCCTCCGCTTCTCTTGCAATCTTCATATTATCTGCAGCAATTTCCATAACCATTGGGGCCTGGGTCCTGGCTCCTGCAGCTTTCGCCCTTAATATTGGCATGGGAGTGAAATAATCAATGAACCAGGGATAGAGTGTTGGCACATCGCCGGCAATCCATGGTGTTGCATTTGAAAAGCTAAGCTTAACATCTTTCCATGTTACACCCGTATTCTGGAAAAGATTTGCCTTATAGAAAATATTTACTGGTTTTGTGATGTCATCCACCCTGATATCGTAAGTAGGGTACCATCCTGCATTGGAAACCACGTAATTTATTGTCAGTCTTCCTGAAACAGTTTTTTCTGAACTCACCGAAATAGATATCTCGCCTGATGGCAGCTGCTGTTTGCCAATCCTGTCGGAGATCTGTTTCTGGAGGGTTGCAATCTGCTTCTCATAATCCTTAATGAGCCTGTTCTTTTTCAGGATGGCTGTTGTAACCTGATCCATATTGCTGGTATACAGGTCCATAACGCTTTTCAACTGTTCTACCGAGAAAGTGGTTTCCTTGACGAGTATTGCCCTGTTGGCAACAAGAAATGCCTCCTTTTCCTTCAGTACACTTATTGAAGCCTTTTCATCCTCCACCTTTAGCTGAAGGGTTTCGATCTGGGCTCTTATACTTTTTATTTCGGGCAGCTCCTCAAGGTTCTCGAGATAATTATTCTGATGGTTGACCGAAAGGATCATGAAATCGCCAAATCCTTTTACCTGTATGCCGCGGGCATCAATATAGGGTGAAAGACCTCCCAGTATCAGGAGTGTTTTGCCGCCGGGTATGTCGACAGTCGTTTCGCGAATCATCTGGGCCCTGTCGGGATAAACCGTGACATGCTTAAGCGGAGCTTTTATATCTTTTTCTGTATCGGCAGAAACATAAAGAACTGCCGACAGGCATAATACTACAGTAATGATTAATCTTTTCATGTTAAAATAAATTGGCAAAACGGTTTTAAAGTTAAGATTTTTATTCATGCATGGTATATAAATTTCAAGACCAGAATATAGATGGGAGATATTAAAATAGGTTAAAAATCTCTTTTTAACTTGTTATTTTCAATATTAGTCTAAATTTGCACTGATAATAAGTATATTGAAAATGAAGGGATTAAAAATCGGGAATCTTGCTATAGCTGTTCCCGTCATACAGGGTGGTATGGGAGTAGGAATTTCACTTTCGAGACTGGCGGCAGCAGTTGCAAATGAGGGAGGAATTGGTGTAATTTCTTCTGCAGGACTTGGACTACTGTATAAGCATTTCTCGGGAAATTTTCTTGAAGCCAGTATCCTGGGTCTTAAAGAAGAGATAAGGAAAACCAGGGAAAAAACACTTGGGGTGATAGGTGTAAACATAATGGTTGCCATGTCAAATTTTGCAGACATGGTTAAGACTTCGATTTCTGAAAAAGTTGACTTAATAATTGCAGGAGCAGGTCTTCCACTGGATCTTCCCTCATTTTTAAAGAAAGAGAGTAAAACAAAGCTTGTGCCTATTGTTTCTTCGGCAAGAGCTGCAAAGATCATATGTGAGAAGTGGAAGGCCAATTATGACTATTTGCCTGACGCAGTCGTTGTTGAAGGTCCAAAAGCTGGCGGACATCTGGGCTTTAAGGAAGAACAGATCAACGACCAGGATTATTCACTTGAGAAACTTGTCCCGGAGATCGTCAGCGAGCTGAAACCATTTGAAGAAAAATACAACCAGAAAATTCCTCTCATTGCCGCAGGCGGTATCTATACAGGAGGGGATATTCGTAATATTCTTGAGCTTGGCGCAGAGGGAGTACAGATGGGGACCAGGTTTGTAACAACTGAAGAATGTGATGCTTCACCGGGCTTTAAACAGTCATATATAGATGCTGAAGAGAAGGATATTGAGATAATAAAAAGTCCTGTCGGGATGCCGGGCAGGGCAATACTCAGTAAATTCTTAACCATGGTGAAGGAGGGGAAAAAACAACCTATAAAATGTCCCTTCAAGTGTATCAAAACCTGTGATATAAGCAAAAGCCCCTATTGTATAATAATTGCACTTATCAATGCACTAAAGGGTAATTTTGATAATGGGTATGCCTTTGCAGGTTCAAATGCATTCAGGGCAACGAAAATATCTTCTGTAAAAGAAATATTTCAATCTCTATTCAGAGAGTATGACGAAAATACAGAATAAAAATTAATTTAGTATATAATGCCCGATCATTTTGCCGTCATAATACTGGAGCCAAACTGACCACCAGGTTCCTCCTGCGTCTACCTGACCGAAATGTATCTCAAAACCGCAAGATTCTAATAAATTCCATCCGGATATTGCTGTTTTGTCTTCCGGTGGTATTACTCCATTCTCTTTTAATACAGGTTCTGCTTTCATGGTATACCAGTACACTGCGGGAAATGGATTGTCATTTAAGATTGTAATTGCATCATCACCAACATTCCATGAAAGGGTGAACCCTCCATGAGACAAGAGAGTGCCGCTTACTTCTGAGTAGATCTTGCCGACAGTCATTCCGGCTCCGTAAACTTTAGTGACGAGTCCGTCACTTAAAGCTTTCTCAGTAGTTGCCAGAGTCTGGCTTGTTCCTGAGTATGAGTTGCTTAGCTGTACAGCGCCCTTCGCTGATGTGGAGGCATTGGCGATTGATATTACCGCACTTCCTCCGATTACTTCACGAATGGCACTTAATGATACAGGACTTGTTGCCGTTAAAGTTCCGGTAGTTAGTGTTGTAGTGGCAATAGGTGAGCCGTTAACCCTGAAGTCTCCTGTAATATTTATATCCCCTACAACATCCAGCTTATAACCAGGGCTCATGGTTCCGAGACCAATGCTTCCTGATGCAAAATTACCATATATAAGCGGAGTGCCGGAAGAGTTAGCAATATATAGTTTATTACTTGCGGGAGTTGCAACATCACCAATTTCATCATAACCGGCTTGATATCCGATAAACACATTCCCGTGACCTACAGCCAGGTTACGACCTGCCTGATTTCCTATAATTGTATTATTGGCAGTTGAATCACCTTCATGGTAATCTCCGGGATCCCATATTCCACCTCTTGCAGCATCGATTCCCACAATTGTGTTTCCGCTGCCTGCTTCTAGCATGGCACCTGCATTAGTTCCCAGGAAGGTATTGTCTTTTCCCGATTTGATCTTATATCCTGCGTTGATACCTATAAAAGTGTTGAATGATCCGCTATTATATGTTTTACGTAGTAAATTGGCACCTGCAGAAGTGCCAATCATGACATTATATTCATTTGATGTGTGATTTTGTCCGGCACCGTTACCTATCAAAGTATTATGTATTCCTGAAGTCAGTTTACGACCGGCTGATGCTCCTATTATTATATTGCTGGTGCCGGTTGTCAGTGAACTGTCAGCGAGGTATCCAATAACAGTATTATACTTACCTGAAGTAAGATTTCTTGCAGCCTTGTAACCCAGTACCGAATTATATAATGCTGCTTCAGTCACCTTTGTACCTGTCTCATGTCCAATAAAGTAGTTTTTTGGGGTGATATCCATAAAGTTGGTTGCAGGTCCTTTTGTACTTCCAAAGCCTCCTATTGCAAATCCTCCCTTTACACCTTTTATTCCCAGCTCATCCTTAACATATATCCTCGCACTGTCTGGTCCTATGAAGATGTAATCCTGTATTTCATCCTGTTTATCATAGCCAAAACCACCAATGGCAAATCCCCCTTTTGCCCCCTCAGGCAGAAGATCAGGTGTCTGATCAATATATATCCTTGCACTATCCTTATTTAATGTAAACAGTTCATGGATGATTTCACCATCTTTAGTACCGGCAAAGCCTCCGATAGAGAAGCCTCCTTTTACACCTTTTATATTATCATCAAGCGGTACATTGATCCTGACTCCCTGGTTATAAACAGCAAACATTGTTTGTCCGTCCTGCCTTTTTACTTCAAAAAGGGCCTCCTCTATCTCTTTCGGATAATTGCCGACAACATCAACACTATGCATCATCACAATAGTATCTACGTTCATTGTAAACGGATTGCCTGCATTTTCGTATGAATAATTTGAAACCATGGCATAAGGAACCGAGAATAACTGTGCAGTGCCCACTTCCAGCCATACTCCTGTCTCCAGGCTGACGGTTGTTTTTATATAGAGAGGCTGCAGAGTCCAGTCAATATCAGAAAAATAATCAACATATCCGCCAGGTACTGGTGTGGCTGAAGGATCTCCAACAATAAGCTTGAAAAGACCATCGTCGTTAGTGGTTACTGAATGTTCTTCTTCCCAAACAGTTGTAAGATCTCCATCAAGAATGGCAATTCTGACACCGATATCTTCTCCTTTTAAAATATCCCCGTTACCGTCACGGGCAATTGACATATAGTTAAAGCCATCAGGTACCTGGGCTGAGATTGGATAACTAAAGGCTATAAATGCACAAAATGGCAGAATAAATTTCAGATTTTTCATAGCGGCAGATGGGATTAGAATAAAAAAGAAAAATTAGTGAATAATCTTTAATCCACCTACTATTTTTTGACTAAATGACAAAAATGTTCTATATCATCAGCAGGTTCCCATCCCATAATGAGAAACAAAGCGAAGAATATAAAGGCAAAAATGTAGCTATATATGTGTGAAGTACGTTTAATGCTGAAACTCAGTCAATCAACATCATTGTTGAGGCAGACAACATTTTGGTTTTAAGAATTTATGTTGCATATTTGGATGATTTTTTCAAAGTAAACAATAATCTCCATACTCTTTCAATGAATGATTTTCCTGTTTATGTTGTTGAATGAGGTTATAAAATAGGGAAGGAAACAGAATATTGATCAAAAAACAGACGACAGATGCAGAACAAACTTGAAGAACTGACAGAAAAAATATACAGGGAAGGTATTTCCAGGGGAAAAAAAGAAGCTGAGGGAATTGTCTCAGAGGCCAGGGCAGAATCAGATAAGATAATCAAGGGAGCTGAAAAAGAGGCTGAGGCAATAATTGTGAAAGCAAAAAAGGATGCTGAAGAGCTGAATAAAAACACTGTTTCCGAATTGAAGATATCTTTTCGTCATGCTGTGAATTCCCTGAAGCAGGATGTGGAGAAGATTATCGCAGGCAAAATAGTGGAAGAGCCTGTTTCAGAAGTTTTTTCTGATAGTCGGTTGATAGCCCGTCTGATTGAATTAACTGCTGAAAAATGGACACCCGGGGATGCTGAGGCAGGAATTGAAGTATATATTCCTGAAGAGATGAAAACAGAAATTGAAAACTATTTCAGCGGGGAAACCAGAAAAACCCTTTCAGGCGGGATCATACTGCATCCGGTGAAATCGATGGAAAAGGGTTTCGAGATACATCCTTCCGGGAAAGATTATAAGTTAAGTGTTACCGAAAGTGATTTTGTCAGTTTCATAAAGGAATTTCTGAGACCAAAGCTGATTGACCTGTTGTTTTAAAGGGACTGGATAATGCTGAAGAGACACTATTACTATCTTGTGGCCGGATTTGCAGATCTTATCTTCGACAGTGGTAAGGGTTACACAGAGATGACTGAATTCAGGGAAGAGTTGAAGACCAATCTTCAACCTGCTGATTATTCACTGTTATCTATCCTTTTCCTGCCTCATGACAATAATAACTTTGTTGCATTTTCCGAAGGCAATACAGATAACTGGGATACTTTAGGAAGTTATTCCATAAGCGATTTTGAGGAACAAAAGAGAATTATTAATTCAATTCTCAGGGAAGAGAACATACTGCCTGACTATATGGTGGAATTACTGGCAGCCGATAATGAAGATGAGGAGATTATTGACCGGATTCTGATCCGGAAGAAACTTACCGAAGGTTATATCAGCCTGGCCCTCAATTCAGGAAACAGGTTTCTTGAAAAGTGGATCAGATTTGACACGGATCTGAATAATATTCTGGCTTTTATAAATGCTAGAGCCCTTAACCTGAATGCGAACAGGTATATTATTGGTGATGACCCTTTTGCGAAAGAGCTTATCGGGTTGTTCAATTCAGGGAAAGATTTTGTGATACCTGTCGAACCTGAATATGCTCCGATGATTTTCAGGATTGTTGTCGAAAACGAATTTCTTGAGCGGGAAAGGAAAATTGATCTCGCCCGCTGGAATATTATTGACTCGATGACTTTTTTCGAATATTTTACAATCGATCTGATACTGGGATATTTAATAAAGTTTTCGATTGTTTTAAGATGGAAACGGTTAGATCCTGAAACAGGAAGGATGATGCTTCAGAAATTAATCACAGAAATGGAAGCACATGTAATATCGGGCGATTTTAACGTGAAGAATTAAACCGTTTGTCTCGGATTAACGAAACAGGCAGGTTATTGAAATAGTAACAATATGAAATTATTTATTGTATATGCTGACTAAAGGGAAGGTAAGTGGCATAATATCAAATCTGGTTATTGTTGAAGCTGACGGACCGGTTTCCCAGAATGAAATATGCATGATCATGCATGGGGATACGGAACTGATGGCCGAAGTGATAAAACTGCAAAAAACCCTGGCGTTTGTTCAGGTTTTTGAGAGCACACGCGGTTTGCGCATAGGTTCGGAAGTTGAGTTCACCGGCAGTATGCTCGAGGTAACACTCGGTCCGGGTATTCTCTCACGCAACTATGACGGGCTTCAGAATGATCTTGATAAGTTGGAAGGCATTTTCCTTAAGAAGGGAGAATATAATTTTCCGCTGGATGAGGATGTTACCTGGGAATTCAAACCCCTGGCTGAACCAAACGATACGGTGCTGGCCGGTTCATGGCTCGGGGAGGTCATTGAAAACTGGATCCCCCACAAAATAATGGTTCCATTCAAGTTCTCTGGTAATTATACTGTCAAATGGATAGCAGGGGATGGGTATTACAAAATTCATGACATAATTGCTGTTGTGACTGACGCGAAGGGGAAGGAGCATCATCTGAGCATGGTACAGAAATGGCCGGTAAAATTAGCTGTAAAAGCTTACAGGAATAAGACCAGGCCATTCAGAATAATGGAAACAGGAATAAGGGTAATTGATACACTTAATCCTATCACTGAAGGAGGTACCGGTTTTATTCCAGGCCCGTTTGGCTGCGGAAAAACTGTGATCCAGCATGCTCTTTCAAGACAGGCTGATGCTGATATGATTGTTTTTGCTGCCTGCGGAGAGAGAGCCAACGAGGTGGTTGAGATATTCACGGATTTCCCTAATTTAATTGATGTAAGAACAGGGAGGAAGCTAATTGAAAGAACCACTATAATAGCAAACACATCGAATATGCCTGTCGCCGCCAGGGAAGCATCGGTATATACAGCTATGGCGATTGCAGAATATTACCGTTCGATGGGATTGAAAATATTACTGCTGGCAGATTCCACATCCAGATGGGCACAGGCATTGAGAGAAATGTCGAACCGGATGGAAGAGTTACCCGGACCCGATGCTTTTCCGATGGATCTGCCCGCAATTATTTCGAACTACTATTCAAGAGCCGGTTTTGTTGAGCTTAACAACGGAAAAACAGGCTCAATAACTTTTATCGGGACTGTTTCGCCGGCCGGCGGTAATCTGAAAGAGCCTGTTACGGAATCTACAAAAAAAACTGCCCGCTGCTTTTATGCCCTTTCTCAGCAACGGGCCGATTCAAAACGTTATCCGGCCATCGACCCGGTTGAGAGTTATTCAAAATACCTGGAATATGAAGAGGTAAAAGAATATATCTCAGAAAATATTTCACCTGAATGGGTTGACCAGGTGATCAGGGTGAAAGATGTTCTTTTGCGAGGTCGCGAAGCCCAGGAACAGATAAATATTCTGGGTGACGACGGAGTTCCTATTGAATACCATATCAGATTCTGGAAATCGGAAGTAATCGATTTTATAATATTACAGCAGGATGCATTTGACAAGGTTGACCGGACAACATCGCTGGAACGCCAGAAATATATGCTGAACAAGGTACTGGAGATTAATGACAAGGTAATGGAATTCAATACATTTGAAGATGTGGCTTCGTGGTTTAAAAAACTTGTCAATTTTCTCAGACAAATGAATTACTCTTCATTTGAATCGAAGGAATTCTTCAACTATCTGAAGGAAGTGGATCAAATGTTAATAGAAATAGCATAAATATGACGGAGAAGAGAGCTTTTCAAAAAGTATATACAAAGCTTACCAGGATTACCAGGGCCACCTGCTCGGTAATCGCGACCGGTGTCGGATATGATGAGCTTGCACTGGTAGAAGGACGCCTTGCACAGGTAGTGAAGATTATCGGAGATGAAATTACTTTGCAGATATTTTCAGGTACTGAAGGCGTTCCGACCAATGCAGAATTAATATTTCTGGGGAAGGCACCGACGTTGAAGGTAGATGAGGATCTGGCAGGGAGGTTCCTGAATGCATACGGAGAACCCATTGACGGTGGTCCGGCTCTCAGCGGAACCGCCGTTGAGATCGGAGGGCCATCCGTTAATCCCGTACGGAGGAAGCAACCCTCTCAGTTAATCTCAACCGGCATTGCAGGCATAGACCTCAATAATACACTGGTAACAGGACAAAAGATCCCGTTCTTTGCTGATCCCGACCAACCTTTCAATCAGGTCATGGCAACTGTTGCACTGAGGGCTCAGGCTGATAAGATAATTCTCGGAGGCATGGGTTTATCAAACGACGATTATCTCTATTATAAGAATATTTTTGAAAACGCGGGCGCTCTTGAAAGGATAATAGCATTTATCAATACAACTGAAAACCCGCCGGTTGAAAGACTGCTGGTCCCTGATATGGCGCTGGCTGCTGCCGAATTTTTTGCCGTTGAGAAAAAGGAAAAGGTTCTGGTGCTTCTCACCGATATGACTCTGTTTGCAGATGCCCTGGCGATCGTTTCGAACAGGATGGACCAGATCCCCTCGAAAGATAATATGCCCGGATCACTTTACAGCGATCTCGCAAAGATCTATGAAAAAGCTGTCCAGTTTCCTGATGGCGGCTCAATAACAATAATAGCAGTCACAACTCTTTCAGGAGGAGATATCACACATGCTATACCCGATAATACGGGATATATTACCGAAGGCCAGCTTTTCCTGAGACGTGATCCGGAAATCGGAAAGGTGATTATCGATCCTTTCAGATCCCTGTCAAGACTCAAGCAACTTGTTATCGGCAAACAGACAAGAGAAGATCATTCCCATGTAATGAACGGAGCAATAAGACTGTATGCCGATGCTGCCAATGCCAGAACAAAGCATGAGAACGGATTTGATCTCTCCGATTATGATGAACGGACCCTGAAATTCGCGAAAGATTATTCCCGGGAATTACTGGCAATAGATATCAACATAGATATCACAACCATGCTTAATACCGGATGGGAATTGTTTGCAAAGTATTTTTCGCCTGAAGAGGTCGGAATAAAGGATGATCTGGTTACAAAATATTGGCCGAAGCCTTCTGAAAACTAGCATAAAGAGTCTATGGCAATTAGATTTCAATATAATAAGATCTCACTTCAGAACCTTAATAAACAATTGAAGGTAAGAACTCTCGCATTGCCTGTTCTTAAGAACAAAGAATCTGCCCTCAGGATCGAGGTTATTAATGCAAAAAATGTAGCCCGGCGATTTAATAAAGAATTCTCTGTCAGAACAGCCCGTTATGATGAGGGAGTAAGATTGTGGGCGGAATTTGATTCCGGTCTCCTCAAAATAAAGGAAATAAAAGTAAAAACTGTAAAAATTGCGGGAATCAAGATTCCTGAATTTGAGAATATCACCTTCAGTGTGAAGCCTTTCAGCCTTTTCGATAACCCTGGTTGGTTCCCTGAAGGAATATCAATATTAAAAGAGCTGTATACCATTATAGTTAAGCGTGACCTGGCTTTGAAGAAGATGGAATTGCTCAACTCAGCCCGGAAAAAGACAACACAGAAAGTGAATCTTTATGAGAAAGTACAGATTCCGGGTTATGAGGATGCAATAAGAAGGATAAAAAGCTATCTGGCGGATGAAGAAAACCTGCAGAAATCGTCACAAAAAATAATTAAAGCCCGACAGGGAGGGATTTATGCAACTGAAGCAGTATGATAGCAAAGATTAGGAAACATACTTTTCTGGTTTATCACAGGGATTATGACGACCTGCTCCATAAATTACGGGAGGCCGGAGTTGTGCATATCGTTGAAAAAATAAGATTCAACGAATGCAAAACCATCGAAAAAGACCTGATGCTGCTTAAGAGATACAAAAAGGCAATCAGACAGCTAAACACTGTTGCTCCTGATGCCGTTCCCTCTGATATTACTGATGATCCCCCGCAATTGCTGGAAAATCTCGAGACGTTGTTTAATGAAATAGAAGAGGCTGGTCGCAGGCTCGAACTGCTGAAGCCTGAAGCAAACAAGGTTAAACCATGGGGAGATTTTGATTTGAATACAGTGCAAAAGCTTAAGGACTCTGGCTGGTCATTATCATTATTCGTGTGTTCTGAGAAAAGATTCCGGAAGAAATGGAAGGAGGATTTTGCTCTTGAAATAATCAGTCGCGACAGGGGGAAATTATACTTTGCTGTAATTCACAGGGAGGATGAGGTTCCAGAGATTGAAGTGGATCAGGAGAAAATCCCTGAAAAAAATTCCGGATCGGTCCTTGAAGAGATTTCATCATACGAAAAGAAAATCGAAGAAATTAATTCAACCATCAGGGATAATGCTCCTGTCTGGCTTGCTTCTCTCGACAGAGGCACTGATGATGCAATCAGCAGGATAGAATATTTGGGAACGGCGGAACAGGCCGATAAATATGCAGAAGACAATTTATATGTCGTGGAAGGATGGGTGCCTCTTTCAGAAGAAAAGGAGATAGATAAAGTATTACAGGAAACCGACTGTTACTCCTATGTCTCTGAACCGAATCCAAATGAAAAGATCCCCGTAATCCTTAAAAACAACAGGTTCGCAGCATTGTTTGAACCAATTTCAAAACTCTTTGCCCTGCCGGATTACAGGGAACTGGACCTGACTCCTTTTTTTGCTCCCTTCTTTATGCTCTTTTTCGGGTTCTGCCTGGGCGATGCAGGATACGGACTATTTTTCATCGTTGCCGGGTTCATTATTAAAAAGAGAGTAAAAAAGGAATACCGGCCTATAATATCACTTGCACAGTATTTTGGAGTGGCTGCTATTCTTTTAGGCCTGATCTCCGGGACCTTCTTCGGGATAAACCTTATCGATTCAGGTTATACAATTACTGAAAACTCCGTTGTGCAAATGAAAAAGGAGGGCGTGCCGGCCCGGATAATTTGTAAGTTCAGTCAGATCAAAGGGGAAACATTCAAAACAAAACAGAGCTTTACTGGCGAAGCGGTCAAAATTATTGGCGAGAATGATTTTTCAAAGTACGGAAGAAAAATTATTAAGAGTACAGATTCAAATTTCCCTTTTCTCAACTATTTCAGGCACTTTATGCTTGATCCAATAAATATGTTTTATTTGGCGATCATAATAGGCGGATTACAGATAATATTCGGAATGATATTGAAGATCTTTAATACGATCAGGCTGAAGGGATTCAAATACAGCCTTCCTACAATCGGCTGGGTCATTCTGGTTTTTACAATGATAATTTTCAAAGGGGGCGGTGCAGCGAACCTTATAAACGAAACACAACTGAAACCTTTCTTTATCGGACTGATTGTAATCTCGGGAGTTCTGATATTCATCTTTAACAGCCCCGGGCTGAATATTTTTCTCCGGGTTGGGAAAGGAGTATGGGATTCCTATAACATTATAACAGGTGTTTTCGGCGATCTTCTCTCGTATATCAGGCTTTTTGCCCTGGGCATATCATCGTCAATACTGGGATTTGTCTTCAATCAGATATCATCCCAGTTGCTGTCGGTACCATATATCGGGTGGCTTCTCTTTCTGTTGGTGCTGGTGGTTGGTCATACAATGAATATTGCCATAGCCACTCTGGGCAGCTTCGTTCATCCAATGAGGCTTACATTTGTGGAGTTTTACAAGAATGCCGGTTTTACGGGGGGCGGAATTAAATATAAACCATTTAAAATAAAATAGTAAACACTAAAACAGGAAATAATTATGGAAACAGCAAATTTGGTAGCGGGTTCAGGTACTCTGATTTTTGCATATATAGGATTGGCTGTAATGCTTATACTGAGTGGTATCGGAAGTGCAGTCGGTGTATCGATGGGCGGAAATGCAACCATCGGGTCTCTTAAGAAAAACCCTGATGCTTTTGGAAGTTATATGCTTCTCAGCGCTCTCCCGGGTACACAGGGATTGTATGGGTTCGCGGGCTTTTTTATTATAAACAGCAGCGGGGTCATCAGTGAACAGATGACCATACTTCAGGGAATAGCAATCCTGGCGGCAGGCCTTGTACTTGGTGTTGTTGCGCTTTTCTCTGCATTTCAACAGGGAAGAATATGTGCAAACGGGATAGCGTCGATAGGATCAGGCAACGACGTGTTTGCAAACACCATGATTCTGGCTGTCTTCCCGGAATTGTATGCGATTATTGCTTTTGCTGCTACTTTTATTATAAGCAGTTCCATATAAGTTCATTGATTTTCAGGCGATTTGGGATATTGTATTCGTGACAGCCTATAGCTATAACAATTAGTGCTTACGATTGTTATAAATTTGTGTAATTAAATGATGCAGCAGGAAACATTAAATGGAAAAAGATAAGGGCAGGATACTGAACGAAGTTACCTCAGGTGAATACAAGTATGGTTTCTATTCCGATATTGAAATGGAACAGATTTCAAAAGGTCTCAATGAAGAAACTATTCGGACCATTTCAGGAAAGAAAAGTGAACCGGACTGGCTTCTTGAATTCCGCCTGAAGGCCTTCCGTCACTGGCAGACCATGAAGATGCCGCAGTGGGCAAACCTGAAAATTCCTGCAATTGACTACCAGGATATTATATATTATTCCGCTCCAAAGAAGAAAGCATCACCGGAAAGCCTTGATGATATTGATCCCGAACTTAAAAGAACATTTGACAAGCTCGGAATACCTCTTGAAGAACAGAAACATCTTACAGGGATTGCTGTTGATGCTGTAATGGACTCTGTATCGGTAAAAACAACATTCAGGGAAACGCTTGCAGAATCAGGTATAATATTCTGCTCATTCAGTGATGCAGTAAAGGAATATCCCGAACTTGTAAAAAGATACATGGGCACTGTGGTTCCCTATACGGATAACTTTTTTGCCTCTCTCAACTCGGCAGTCTTCAGCGACGGTTCATTCTGTTATATCCCGAAAGGAGTAAGATGCCCGATGGAACTTTCAACATATTTCAGGATAAATGCCGCCAACACAGGTCAGTTCGAAAGAACACTTCTCGTAGCCGATGAGGAAAGCTATGTTAGCTACCTCGAAGGTTGTACTGCTCCAATGAGGGACGAAAACCAACTTCATGCTGCAATAGTAGAGATCATTGCTGAAAACAATGCAGAGGTTAAGTATTCAACAGTTCAGAACTGGTACCCGGGTGATAAAGAGGGGAAAGGCGGGATATTCAATTTTGTGACCAAAAGAGGTCTTTGCAGGGGTGAAAATTCAAAGATATCCTGGACCCAGGTTGAAACAGGTTCTGCAATAACATGGAAATATCCCTCCTGTATACTTCGTGGCGATAATTCAACCGGCGAATTTTATTCTGTTGCCATTACAAACAACCACCAGCAGGCGGATACCGGGACCAAAATGATACATATAGGCAAGAATACAAAAAGTACTATTGTATCAAAGGGTATATCTGCAGGGGAGGGACAGAACAGCTACAGGGGCCTCGTGAAAGTACTGAAGAATGCCTCGGGTGCAAGAAATTTCTCACAATGCGACTCGCTGCTTCTTGGTGATAAGTGTGGTGCACATACCTTTCCATACCTGGAGGTTGATAACCAGACGGCCATCGTTGAACATGAAGCAACAACATCAAAAATAGGTGAGGACCAGATATTTTATTGCAACCAGAGAGGGATATCAACAGAAGATGCAATCGGGCTCATTGTAAACGGATATGCCAGGGAAGTGATAAATAAATTGCCCATGGAATTTGCCGTTGAGGCACAGAAACTTTTACAGATAAGTCTTGAAGGCAGTGTAGGGTAATTACAAAGATAAAAAACAAAAGTAATAGGATATAAGATACAAGACCAAAGAAAATCCCCTCCCTGGGGTAAGGGGTGGGTATTTAAACATAAAAGACAAAAGATATAATGCTGATTATTAAAGATTTAAAGGCTGCTATTGACGGGAAGACAATCCTGAAAGGTATCAGTATTGAAGTTAAGCCGGGTGAGATACATGCTATCATGGGGCCGAACGGTTCGGGTAAAAGTACTCTTGCCGCAGTTATTGCAGGGAGGGAATTCGTTGAGGTAACCGGGGGAACTGTAACTTATGAAGGTAAAAACCTCCTGGAAATGGCACCCGAAGACCGCTCAAAGGAAGGTATATTCCTTGGATTCCAGTACCCGATAGAAATACCGGGCGTGAGTATGGTCAACTTCATGAAAACGGCAGTCAATGAACACAGGAAACATAAAGGCCTTGAACCACTTTCCGCATCGGAATTCCTGAAAATAATGCGTGAGAAAAAAGAGTTGGTTGAAATTGATTCCAAACTGGCCAACAGATCTGTTAATGAGGGTTTTTCAGGCGGGGAAAAGAAGAAAAACGAGATATTCCAGATGTCAATACTCGAACCAAAACTTGCAATTCTTGATGAGACAGATTCAGGTCTTGATATAGATGCTCTCCGAATTGTGGCAAACGGAGTTAACAAGCTCAAGCGGCCCGATAATGCAACAATAGTAATTACTCATTACCAGAGACTTCTTGATTATATTATTCCTGATGTCGTGCATGTTTTATATGACGGCCGGATAGTAAAGACAGCAGGGAAGGAACTTGCAATGGAACTTGAGGCAAAGGGATATGACTGGATCAAACAGAATGTAGAAAAGAATGAACTCTCATGAATAAAAATCGCGAAAGCGCTGACCGTTATTTAAACCTTTATGATGAGAACATTAAGAGGATATCGGAGAATTCTGCTCCCTTTTTAAACTCATTTCGTGAAGATGCAATTGCTAATTTTATAAAAACAGGGATTCCAACACGGAAAAACGAAGCATACAGATACACGAACATGGATGCCTGGTTTAATCACAACTATAAAAACTATTTTATTCCTGACGAGTCAGATTTTACAAAAGCAGAGGAGTTCAGCTGCGATGTTACTGATCTTGATGTATACGGACTCATCCTTTTTAACGGCTTCTATCCCACTAATAATGGTAAAATCAGAGAGCTTCCGGGCGGTATACAGATAGGTAGTCTTAACGAAGCAGCAAAAGTATTCGGAAGCACGATTGAAAAGCATTATGGGAAATATTTGAACGGGAACAATGACGGGCTGGTTCATCTGAATATGGCCATGGCCGCCGACGGGGTTTTTATTTATGTCCCCGCAGGAACAACTCTTAAAAGGCCTGTGCAGGTAGTCAACCTTGTCCATTCTGATAAGGATATGTTCAACCAGCACCGTAATCTTATAATTGTTGAAGATAATGCCGATTTCACACTTATAATATGCGACCATACACTCTCTCCAAATAAATTCCTCACAAATGCTCTAACTGAAGTATTTGTCGGCGAAAATGCTCATTTCGATATTATGCGGGTACAGAATGAGCACAATAATGCATGTAAGATTACTCATACTTTTATTCACCAGGAAAAGAACAGCCGTGTATCTTCAAATAATATAACCCTTCACGGAGGACTTGTCCGTAACAACACTTATCACTATCTTGGCGGAGAAGGGGCCGAAAGCAATTCATACGGATTATTTCTTGCCGATAAATGGCAGCATGTGGATAATTATGTGAATGTCGACCATGTATTCCCAAATTGCAGAAGTAACCAGCTGTTCAAAGGGGTTCTGGATGAAATGGCAACAGGAGCTTTCAACGGAAGGATATATGTGCACAAGGATGCACAGGGAACCGTGGCTTACCAGAAAAATAATAACATCCTGCTCACTGATGATGCAAAAATGGATACCAAGCCGCAGCTCGAAATATATGCTGATGATGTTAAATGCAGCCATGGAGCGACAGTAGGCAGACTCAATGATGATGCTTTGTTCTATATGCAGTCGCGGGGTATAAACAAACGTGAAGCACTGCTTATGCTTATGTTCGGATTTGCACATGAAGTTATACGCTATATTAAAGTGGAAGCCTTACAGGAAAGAATGGACAACCTTGTGATGCAGCGCCTGAAAGGAGAACTGTCACGCTGTGCCATCTGTATGGTTAAATGCGGTAATATGTAAAAAGGTGAAAGATATCTCGGAAATAAGGGCCGACTTCCCGATACTTGGAAGAAAAATATATGATAAACCGCTCATATATTTAGACAATAGTGCTACAACACAAAAACCAATATCTGTTATAAATGCTGTAAATGAGGTATTTACAACATATAACAGTAATATACACAGGGGAGTGCATGCATTGAGCGACCAGGCGTCGGAAAAATATGAAGATGCCCGGGAAAAGGTACGTTCTTTCATCAATGCCAGAGAAAAAAAAGAAGTAATTTTTACAACAGGAACAACGGGTTCAATTAACGGTATTGCATTTTCATTCGGTGAACGATATATAAAGAACGGAGACGAGATCATTGTAAGCCACCTTGAACACCATGCCAATATTGTACCATGGCAGATGATGTGCGAACGTAAAGGTGCAAAACTTCTTGTGATACCGGTAAATGATAACGGTGAGATACTCTTTGATGAATATCTGAAGCTGCTTTCTCCCAAAACGAAGATTGTTGCCGTTACACAGGTATCTAATGCACTGGGAACGATTTTACCGGTAAAAAAAATTATCGAAGCTGCTCATTCAATGGATATACCTGTGCTGATTGATGGAGCACAGGGTATTCAGCACGGACAGGTTGATGTTACTGCAATGGATTGTGACTTTTATGTTTTCTCAGGCCATAAGATATACGCTCCAACAGGAATAGGTGTTTTGTACGGTAAGACAAAATGGCTTTCTGAACTTCCGCCATACCAGGGTGGTGGCGACATGGTAGCAAATGTTACATTCGAAAAAACTACCTATAATGAACTTCCGTTTAAATTTGAAGCAGGGACAACTAACTTTGCCGGTGCAATAGGACTGGGTGCCGCCATTGATTATGTACAATCGATAGGCCTCGGGGATATTGAAAAAAGAGAACACGAACTTCTTACCTATGCAACGGAAAGACTCTCTGCAATCAAAGAACTGAAAATTTATGGGATCTCCGACAGAAAGATTCCGGTTATATCATTCCTGCTTGAAAATATTCACCAGTATGATACGGGAATGGTTCTTGATAAACTGGGTATTGCCGTCCGAACCGGAACCCACTGCGCCCAGCCGATAATGAAACGTCTTGGTATTGAAGGGACCGTTAGAGCATCAATGTGTTTCTATAATACCATGGAAGAGATCGATACTCTTGGGATGGGTATTGAAAAAGTAGTAAAGATGTTTTCAAAATAGGTAAAATGTCAGTTAACGAAGTTCAGGATACTATCATTGAGGAATTTTCTGCTTTTGAAGACTGGATGGATAAATACGATCTGTTAATAGATTTCGGTAAAGAACTACACGAAATTGATCCCCTCTTCAAAGTGCAGGATTACCTTATTGATGGCTGCCAGTCAAAAGTATGGCTTCATCCGGAATTTAACGGCAACAAAATCAAATTCACTGCCGACAGTGATGCATTAATTACACGGGGCATCGTTGCACTCCTGATCAAAATCCTTACTGACCGAACTCCCGATGAAATAATCTCAGCCGATCTCTATTTCATCGACAGGATAGGATTAAAGCAGAACCTTTCACCAACCAGGTCGAACGGACTACTCTCAATGATAAGGCAGATGAAACTTTATGCCATGGCTTATAAGGCAAGCGGCGACCGGCATCCGGCATCCGGCAGAATCTAATAAATCCCCTTCCTGGGAGGGGTAGGGGTGGGTTATTACAGGAACTAAACAAATTCATTTAAAAGGAACAATCTATGGATGCTTCTGAACAACTAGAAATAGAAACCAGGATAACAGGAGTTCTTAAAAGCATTTATGATCCTGAGATTCCTGTTAATATTTATGACCTTGGCCTGGTGTATAATATTGAGGTTGATGATGACCACATAGCACATATTCTGATGACTCTTACAGCACCCAACTGCCCTATGGCAGATCAGCTTATCGAGGAGGTAAAACAAAAAGTGATGGGTACAAAAGGGGTGAAGGAGTGCGATATTAAACTTACTTTCAATCCCCCCTGGGATAAAAATATGCTAAGCGATGAAGCAAAACTCGAGCTGGGGTTTCTTTAATAAATACCTATGAAACCCGCATGTATTTGAATACACAACCGAGCTTGCGAACTCAGCGAAGCTAAACACAATATTATAATAATCAGCTACATGTGGGTTTGACTTCGTCGAGCCCTTCGGGGTTCATCATACCATTAAAATAAATTATTATATGATGAAAAGGGTAAAGAATAAAAGTTTGTCGGATCTGATTAAAGAGAAAGCTTTTGAACTTGGATTTGACATCTGCGGCATAGCAAGGGTTCGTGTGCTTGCGGATCACGAATCTATGTTAAAGGCCTGGCTTGAAAGAGGTATGAATGATAAGATGAGCTATCTTGAAAGGGAGCCTGAAAAAAGATTTAATCCGGAAATCGTTTTTCCGGGTACAAAATCACTGGTCGTAACGGGCATCAGCTATTACTCGGAAATTAAACAGAGAGAAAAGGGAGTTCCCATCCTTTCAAGATATACTTACGGAACTGACTATCATGATGTTATTGTTCCAAAGCTTGAAAAACTGCTGGCATTGGTAAAACAGACACGGCCGGATACTGAAGGAAAAGCTTTTTCCGATACAGGATTTCTTCATGAAAAATCATGGATCAGTGAAGCAGGTCTGGGCTGGCAGGGCCGTCATTCAATAATGATTAACAAAGAGATCGGATCGTACTTTTTCATAGGCATCCTTATGCTTAATATTGAATTGGATTACCATGAGCCATTCAAAAGTGATTACTGTGGAGATTGCAGATTATGCATTGATGCTTGTCCAACAAACGCAATAAATGACAACAGGACCATTGATGCCCGGAAATGTATTTCAAACCTTACTATTGAGAACAGGGGACCGATACCAGAAGAGATTGTACCGAAACTGGGAGGGAGAGTATATGGTTGTGACAGGTGCCAGGAGGTATGTCCCTGGAATAAAAACTTAAAACCAAATTCTCATCCGGAATTCATAATTGATGAAAAGATAGCAGGAATGACCCCTAAAGAATGGGGGTCACTTACAGAAGATCAATTTAACAGGCTCTTTAAAAAGACTGCTCTCAGCAGGATAAAATATGATGATTTTAAGAGAAATATTTCAGACGCACTGAGATCCACTGATGGTTCTTTGTATAACTGAAAGTCCCGGAGCAAATTCATTATTTATCTTCAATAACAGTTACTACTACCTCTCTCAGGCTTCGTGGCCCGTCAAACTCGCAAAGAAAGATATTCTGCCATGTCGACAGCCCTGCTTTCCCGCTAACAACCGGTATTGTTTCCGATGCACCAACAAGTCCTGCCTTAAGATGTGAATCACCGTTATTGTCCTGGCGATCATGTTCCCAGATACCCGACGGGATTAACCTGTTAAGCAGAGTAATGACATCGTTCTGAACCGACTGATCCCAGTTTTCCTGGATCATGATCGCAGCAGTGGATCCCCTTGCATATACTGAAGCAATTCCATTACTGACATTGCTTTCCCTTATTACTTCCTGTACATTTGAGGTAATATCGTATAGTCCGTATTTTTTGTCTGTCCTGAGTGTAATTATCTTTTGCATGGTTGTTTTATTGATAAATTTACTACATGTTTTTTACCTTGCTGTTAAAATTACGTCTTATTAATAGAAAACCTTAAGGATCTTGATAGATCATAATATAATAGAAGAGTGCAGGAAAGGGAATCTGAGCTACTTCAGGGAACTGGCGGGAATAACCTCTCCCTTTGCATTCTCGATAGCATTCAGGATGCTTGGTGATGAAGAGCTGGCAAAGGATATTGTACAGGAAACAATGATTACAATGTGGCAGAAGATAGGGAAAATAAAATCGGCAAATTCATTTAAAATGTGGTTGTACAGGATAGTGATAAATAAATGTTACGATCAGTTGAGGAGAAGAAAGAAGATTAATGAATACAAAGTTGATGAATCAGGATGGGCATTCATTTCAAATCACATATCAGAAGAGTCTGTCAGCGA
>Ga0315534_1000800_pt1 | contig 22094 bp, 21 predicted proteins | sample SalMarSW160240MG_FD_203094 | JGI IMG/M metagenome (GOLD analysis project Ga0315534, IMG submission 203094) | Salt marsh sediment microbial communities from the Plum Island Ecosystem LTER, Massachusetts, United States - Salt Marsh Sediment SW1602-40 ... | reverse complement strand
GCCGAGATGAAGGAGCGGCTCGGGGAGGCCGGCAAGAAGGTCACCGGCACCAAGGTCATCGACTTTCTCTGCGACAAGGCCCTGGTCAAGAGCGGCCTGCGCGGCAAGGTGGACGAAGTCGCCGCCGCCGATTCCATCCTGGTGATGACCTGCGGCATCGGCATTCAGGCGGTGGCCGCCGCCGTCAACAAGGTCTGCCACCCCGCCTGCAACACCGTCAACCTGGGCGGCAGCCGCGGCGAGTGGCGGGGCAGCGAGCGCTGCTACGAGTGCGGCCAGTGCCTGCTGGACTATACCGGCGGCATCTGCCCCCTGACCGCCTGCACCAAGAGCCTGGTCAGCGGGGCCTGCGGCGGCGCCAATAACGGCAAGTGCGAGCTTTCGCCGGACAAGGACTGCGGCTGGGAGCTCATCTATAATCGTCTCAAGGCCAAGGGCCAGCTGGACAAGCTCAAGGTCAACCTCGACCCGCTCGACCAGGGCAAGCTGATGGCCCGGCCCGAGATGCTGGCCACCTCCCGCTACGCGCTGGAGAATAATGACCAGGAGGTGAAAGCGTGAGCCTGCAATCAAAACTGGAATCGGGTAAGTTCGCCATATCCTGCGAGTTCGGCCCCCTCAAGGGCACCGATACCAACGAGATTAAAGAGAACATCGAAGTCCTCAAAGGCAAGGTGGACGCCGCCAACGTCACCGACCAGCAAAGCTCGGTGATGCGCCTGGGGTCGCTGGTCACCTCCTACCTGGCCGCCTCCGGGGGGCTGGAGCCCATCTTCCAGATGACTTGCCGCGACCGCAACCGCATCGCACTGCAGTCCGACCTGCTCAGCGCCTGGGTGCTGGGCATCAAGAACGTCCTGGCCCTCACCGGCGACCTGCCGCAATTAGGCGACCACCCCGACGCCAAGGCCGTCTTCGACCTGGACTCGGTAACGCTGCTCAAGGCCATCGCCCGCCTCAACGAGGGCTACGACCTGGCCGGCAACGAGCTCAGCGGCAAGCCCGCCTTCTACGCCGGGGCGGTGGTCAAGGTGGAGTCCAACACCGAAGCCTCCACCGAGCTGCAGATTGCCAAGATGGAGCGTAAAATCGCCGCCGGGGCCAAATTCTTCCAGACCCAGGCCGTCTATGACGCTAAGTCCTTCGGCCAGTTCATGAAGCGGGTGGAGAAGTTCAAGGTGCCCGTCATGGCCGGCATCATCCCCCTCAAGAACGCCGGTATGGCCCGCTACATGAACGCCAACGTGGCCGGGGTGCACGTGCCCGACGACATTATCCAGAAGATGGCCGACGCCCCCAAGGAAGACCGCGAGAAGACCGGTATCCAGATTGCCGCCGACCTCATCAAGCAGATGAAGCCGATGTGCCAGGGCGTGCACATCATGGCCATCGGCTGGGAGAAGAAGGTGCCGGCCATCATCCAGGCCGCCGGACTCTAAATCTCAATTAAGGTAACAAACGAATCCCCGGTGTCTTCACGGGCGCCGGGGATTTTTGTTTACCTACGATGTCATAGATTTGTAACTTTTCCTCCCACGATTTTATAACTTCTTAATCGCCGGGAGGCTATTATTTCCATATCAAGCCCGCTACGGGCGGGCTACGTGGAGAGGAAAGATGGGTAAGCTAAAGATAGACGGCTGTCCTCGCTGCGGACAGGGCGTGATTACCCTGGACAAGGACGAGTACGGGTGGTACGAGTACTGCCTCCAGTGCGGCTATACGCGCGACCTGGCCCCCGTGACCGGGCCGGAGGCGCACCCGACCGCAGCCAAATTGGCCCAAAGACCGGCCGAAAGCGACCAGTAAGCCCGCCGGCCTGCCGCGTGCCGAAGCCGCTGGCAAGGATGGAAACTATGGTAACCGAGACGATAACACCGACCCCCGCCCGAACGATAAGCACCGACCTGCTCGGTCTCAGCCCCTATTTCGCCGGGGCCGACGAAGAGGTCCTTTCGGAAATCGCCCGCCTGATGAAGCCCCGGACGGCGGCCCGCCAGGAGATTCTCTGGCTGGAGCAGGCGCCCGCCGAGACGGTCTATTTCGTGGCCCGCGGCTTGGTCAAGCTGTTCAAGACCTCCCCCGGCGGCAAGGAGCAAATATTACGATTGGTCTATCCCGGCGGCTGTTTCGGCCACGCCGGCGCCTTCAACGGGGGCCATCACCCGGAGAGCGCCCAGGCCCTGGCGGATACCACCCTTTACGGCATTACCAAGAGCCGTCTGGGCGTCCTCCTCACCGGGCACCCCCAGCTGGCCTTTAACGTCATCAAGGCCCTGACCACCGAGATGCACCACTACATGTCCCTGGTGGAAGACCTCTCGCTGCGCCGTGTCCGCAGCCGCCTGGCCCGCATGCTGCTGGCGCAGGGCGACCGGGACGGCGCGCCGCCGGCGCTCACCCGGGCCGACATGGCCGCCATGACCGGGACGGTGCGGGAGGTCGTCGGCAAGTCGCTCAAGTCCCTGGAGGACAGCGGCGCCATCCGCTACGACCGCCGCAACATCGTCATCCGCGATAGAGAAGCCCTCCGGGCGATTATACGCTCGGCCTAACCCCCGTCCTGTTTTTGACATCCCCGCTGTCCGGGGATAATATAATGTGTGACTCAACCGATAAGGAGATAACTTATGGCCAAAGAAAAAAAGCCTAAAAAGACCTACACCACCGGCTTCGGCGCCCCCGTCGATAACGACCAGAACTCCAAGGCCGCCGGCCCCTACGGCCCGCTGCTCATCCAGGATACCCACCTGTTGGAGAAGCTGGGGCACTTCGACCGCGAGCGCATCCCGGAGCGCGTCGTCCACGCCAAGGGCGGCGGGGCGCACGGCTACTTTGAGGTGACGGCGGACGTGACCAAGTACACCTGCGCCAAGTTTCTTTCCGAAATCGGCAAGCGCACCGAGGTCCTGGCGCGCTTTTCCACCGTCGGCGGCGAGCGGGGGTCGGCGGACGCCGAGCGCGACCCGCGCGGCTTCGCCCTCAAGTTCTATACCGAAGAGGGCAACTACGACATGACCGGCAACAACACGCCCGTCTTCTTCATCCGCGACCCGCTCAAGTTCCCCGACTTTATCCACACCCAGAAGCGCCACCCCGGCAGCAACTTAAAGGACGCCAATATGTTCTGGGACTTCCTCTCGCTGACGCCGGAATCGGCCCACCAGGTGACCATCCTCTTCTCCGACCGGGGCACGCCGCGCACCTTCCGCAACATGAACGGCTACAGCTCCCACACCTTCAAGTGGTACAACGCCAGGGGCGAGTATTACTGGGTGAAGTACCACTTCAAGACGGAGCAGGGCATCGATAACTTAACGCGCGACGGGGCCGCCGAGACCAAGGGCCGAGACCCCGACCACGCCGTCCGCGACCTCTACCAGGCCATCGAGCGCAAGGACTACCCCTCGTGGCGGCTGGAGATGCAGATAATGACGCCGGCGGAGGTGGAGAAGTACCGCTTCGACTCCTTCGACGTCACCAAGGTCTGGTTCCACGCCGACGCCAAGCCGTTCACCATCGGGCGGCTCGTCCTCGACCGCAACCCGCAGAACTACTTTGCCGAGGTGGAGCAGGCGGCCTTCTCGCCGGCCAACTTCGTCTCCGGCATCGCCGCCTCGCCGGATAAGCTGTTGCAGGGGCGGCTCTTCTCCTACCACGATACCCACATCCACCGCCTGGGGGTGAACTATCCCATGATTCCCGTCAACCGCCCCAAGAATGCTAAAGTAAACTACTACCAGCGCGACGGTTCCATGAACGTCGCCGACGACCTCGGCGACGGGCCTAACTACTACCCCAACAGCTTCGGCGGGCCCGAGCCGGAGCCGGCCGCCGCCGAGCCGCCGTTCGCGGTATCCGGGGAGGCGCGCCGCCACCCCTATACCCATCCCAACGACGACTTCTTCCAGCCCGGCGAGCTTTACCGGCGGGTGATGACCGATACCGACCGCGACCACCTCGTCGGCAATATCACCACGCACCTCGGTAACACGGCCAAGCGCATCCAGCTAAGGCAGGCCGCCGTCTTCTACAAGTGCGACCCGGAGTACGGCAGCCGCGTGGCGCAAGGGCTCGACCTGGACGTGAACCAGGTGAAGGGCCTGGCGGGGATGACCGCCGAGGAGAGGGCCAAGGCCACCGCCGGGTAGCGGAATACCTCTGTCCCCTTTATTCCCCTCTCCCGGGGTCTCCCGGGGGAGGGGGCTTTTTTTATCCGAACAGGCTGCCCAGGCTGAAGCCGGAGAAGGTGAGCATCTGAACGGCCATCGCCAGCAGGACGCCGCCGATGATGAGCAGCGTTATCCTCAGGCCGAAGCGCTCCTCGCCCTTCATCAGGCCGCCCCAGACGAAGGCCAGGGGCAGGATAAAGGTGCCTATTCTGGAGCAGGCCTCGTTTTCGGCCCAGGCGCCGGCAACCAGCAGCGCCAGCCCCACCGCCGCCCCGATGAATGTCTCTCTCATTTATTCGCCTCCGCTTTAGTATAAAGCGAATATAGTCCTTATCGGCCCGCTTTGTCAATTAACCCCTAGACGAGCACCTTTTTGGGCCGCCAGAGCCCCGTCCCCGCCTCGTAGGCCAGTATCCCCAGCAGGCGCCCGTCGGCGGCGTAAGCGCGCCAGTAGCGGGATGGAGGGTCAATCACCTCTATATCCAGCGCCAGAGGGCTGCCGTTCCGCAGGGCCGGCTCGTCGGCCTCGTCAATGATGGCGACGGGCAGGTCGGTGATGATTGTGTCCGGCGGGTGGAGAAACTCGCCCTGGCGGCCCTCACTAAAGGCCGCCTCCAGTTGTTCCAGCGAGACGGCTTCCTCGATGCCGAAGCTGCCGCAGCGGGTGCGCGTGAGGGTCTTGAGGTGGGCGCCGCAGCCCAGCGCCTGCCCCAGGTCGTGGGCCAGGGAGCGGATGTAAGTCCCCTTGCCGCACTCGATTTCCAGGGTAGCCAGCGGCGGCTTCCAGTTGGTAAGCTCCAGGCGGTGGATTTTCACGGGGCGGCTGGGCCGGGCCACGGCCAGCCCCGCCCGCGCCAGCTTGTAGAGCGGGCGGCCCTGGTGTTTCAGGGCGCTGTACATTGGCGGGGTCTGGTGGATGGCGCCCCGGAAGGCGCCCAGGGCGGCCTCGACCTGCTTTCGGGTGACGGCGGAGGGGTCGCCGCGCTGCGTGACCCGGCCGCTGGCGTCGTAGGTATCGGTGGCGGCGCCCAGCGCGATGACGGCGCGGTAGGTCTTGGTGGTGTTGACCAGGAACTCGACCAGCCGCGTCGCCCGCCCCAGGCAGACGGGCAGGACGCCGGTGGCGTCCGGGTCCAGGGTGCCGGCGTGGCCGACATGGCGCTCCCCGCTCAGTCGCCGCAGGCGGGCTACCACGCCGAAGGAGGTGATGCCGGCGGGCTTGGCGACGTTGAAGATGCCGTCCAAGGTCAGTCCCCGCGTTCCGAGCTGAGGCGGTCGATGAGGCGCAGGATGTGGTCGCCGTGCTCGATGGAGTTGTCCCAGTGGAAGCTCAGTTCGGGGGTGTGGCGCAGCTGCACGTTTTTGGCTAGCTCCGAGCGCAGGAAGCCGGCGGCGGAATTCAGCACGTTAAGCACCTTGGCCTCCTCCTGCTGGCCGCTCATGGAGCTGACGAAAATCTTGGCGTAATGCAGGTCGGCGGAGGTCTCCACCGCCGTCACGGCGACGAACTCGTCGAGGCGCGGGTCGCGCAGGGCGTGCTGAATCAGCTCGCTGATTTTCTTGCGAATGAGGGTATTCACCCGTTCGATGCGATGTGACATGGCCGGAGGCCCGGGTAAGTCCCTACCCGGATTGCTCCATTCTGTAGAATTCCAGCGTGTCGCCGACCTGGAAATCGTTGAAGTCCTTAACGCCCACACCGCACTCGTAGCCGGCGGCCACCTCGCGGACATCGTCCTTGAAGCGCTTGAGGCTGGTCACGGTGCTGTCGACCAGCACCTCCTTGCCGCGGTGCACCCGCACCGGGACGTTGCGGGTTATCTTGCCCTCGGTGACGTAGCAGCCGGCGGCCTTGTTGCCTTTGCCGGCGGAGAAGACCGCCCGCACCTCGGCCCGGCCTTCGGTGACCTCGGTGAAGGTGGGCTCCAGCATGCCCTTGAGGGCCTTGGCGACGTCGTCGGCCAGGGCGTAGATGACGTTATAATGGCGGATATCCACCCGGCTGGTAGACGCCAGCTTGCGGGCGCCTTCGGTGGCGGTGACGTTGAAGCCGATGATGAGCCCCTGCGAGGCGGCGGCCAGCATGACGTCGCTCTCGGAGATATTGCCGGTGCCGCTGTGGATGACCCTTACCTTGACCTCGTCGGTGCCCAGTTGCTCCAGCTGGTGGCGTATCGGCTCCAGGCTGCCCTGGACGTCGGTCTTGAGGATGACGTTAAGCTCTTTGACCTTGCCGGAGCTTATCTGGTCGTAGAGGTTATTGAGGTTGACCGTCTCGGCGGCCTTTTCCAGAGCGGCCTTACGCCGGGCCATCAGGGCCTGGGCGTGGCGCTCGTCGGCGACGGCGGTCAGGGTATCTCCCACCAGGGGGACTTCGTCCAGACCGAGGACGGAGACCGGCGCGGACGGCTCGGCCTTCTTGACGCGCTTGCCGGCGTCGTTGAACATGGCGCGGACGCGGCCCCAGGTGGTGCCGACGACGACGGTATCGCCCTCCTTGAGGGTGCCCGTCTGGATGAGCACTGTGGCCAGGGGGCCCATCGTCTTGTCTTTCTCGGCCTCGATGACGACGCCGGCGGCGGGCTGGTTGGGGTTGGCCTTGAACTCTTCCATCTCGGCCACCAGCAGGACGCTTTCTAAAAGCTCCTTGATGCCGGTCTTGTTCTTGGCGGAAATCTCCTGGCTGACGACGCTGCCGCCCCAGTCCTCGATGACCAGGTCGGCCTCGGCCAGTTGCTGCTTGACGCGGTCGACGTTGGCGTTGTCTTTATCAATCTTGTTGATGGCCACCACGATGGGCACCTCGGCGGCGCGGGCGTGGTTGATGGCCTCCAGTGTCTGGGGCATGACGCCGTCGTCGGCGGCCACTACTAAAATGGTGATGTCGGTGATATTGGCGCCGTGGGCGCGCATGGCGGTAAAGGCCTCGTGGCCGGGGGTATCCAGAAAGGTAATCTTCTGGCCGTCGATGGTGGCCTGGTAAGCGCCGATGTGCTGGGTGATGTTGCCGGCCTCCTGGTCGACGACGTTGGTCTGGCGGATGGCGTCGAGGAGCTTGGTCTTGCCGTGGTCGACGTGGCCCATCACCGTCACCACCGGCGGGCGCGGCAGGAGGTTCTCGGCGTCCTTGCCGTAGCGGCGCTTGAGCTTTTTGCTCTCCTCGGCGGCCGAGGCCATTTGCTGGGCCCGCAGCGACTTGAGGCGCGCCCGGTGGCCGAAGCCGGCGGCGATGGTGGCGGCGGTCTCGAAGTCGATGACCTGGTTGATATTGGCCATGATGCCGCTGCGCATCAGCTGTTTGATGATGCTGATGGCGTCTTCGTTGATAAGGTCGGCCAGGTCGCGCACGCTGATGGAGCGCGGGATATCGATTATCGGCCCCTTGGCGGGGGCGGGTTTGGCGGCTGGCTCGGCGGCTTTAGCCTCCGGGGGAGTGGCCGGTTTTTCCGCCGCTGGCGGGGGGGCTTTGGCTTCCGTCGCTGCCGCTGTCTTGGCTGCCGCCGTCTTGGCCGCAGCAGGTTTGGCCGCGGCGGGCTTGGTCGTTTTGGCCGCCGCCGGAGTAGTTTTGGTCTCCGCCGGTTTAGCCCCCTTGGCTGCAGCCGGTTTGACTGCGGCCGGTTTGGCGGTCTTGGCGGCGGGCGCGGCAGCCTTAGCCGCAGCTGGCGCGGCGGCCTTGGCCGCGGCGGGTTTGGCCTGCTTCTCCGCGGCTGGCTTGGCGGTCTTATCCGGTTGGCTGGCCTTGGCCACTAATCGGCTCCTTTAGTAATTTCTTCTCCGGCGGCGGCGAGCCTCTGGAGGCTCTCCCGGCTCAGGCCGCCGCGCAGGGTGTGCTCCAACTGGGTGCCCTTAAGGGCCTTTTCCCAGCAGGCCCGCTCCGGGCAGAGGTAAGCCCCCCGCCCCTCTTTCTTCCCGGCGGTGTCTATTTCAACCTCGCCGCCGGGGGTGCGCACCAGGCGCACCAACTCCCGCTGGGGCCTTGCCCGCCGGCAGGCCACGCAGGTGCGCTGTGGCGCCGAGCTTGCGGCGTGGCGGCGGTTAATATTCTTCTTCCTCCTCGACGGTGAAATCGCTGGTTCTCTTGCGGGCTTTCACGGCGTCTTCGCTGGTTTCCTTGGTGTAGCTGCCCTTCTTTTTCTTCTTCGTCTTCGTCTTGCCGGCCTTAGTAGATGAGCGGCCGCGGCGGCCGGGCATGATGTCCTCGGCGAAGCGTATCTGCGCTTTGCCCTCGTCGGCGCCTTCCAGGACGACGGGCGGCACGAAGATTTCGCTCTCGTCGATGGCTTCCTCGGTGGCCGGCTCCCCGGCCGCTTCGGCCTCGGCTTCCTCAGCCACCGGCTCCGGCAGCTCGCCGGGCAGGACCAGGTCGGGCGGTATCTCCTCGGCGGGGGCCTCGGCGGCGGCTTCGGCGGCCTCCTCGATGACGGCTTCGGCTTCGGCCACGGCCTTGGCGGCCGGTTTGGCCTCGGCCTTTTCCGCCTCGGCCAGCGAGGCGCTCTTGATGTCGATGCGCCAGCCGGTGAGCTTGGCGGCCAGGCGGGCGTTCTGTCCCTCCTTGCCGATGGCCAGGGAGAGCTGGCGGTCGGGCACGATGACGGTGGCGGCCTGCTCCTCATGGTTGAGCCCCACGCTGACGATGTGCGCCGGGCTGAGGGCGTTGGCGACGAAGGCGGCCGTGTCCGCGTTCCACATCACCACGTCTATCTTCTCGCCGCTAAGCTCGCTGACGATGTTCTGTATCCTGATGCCGCGCAGGCCTACGCAGCAGCCCACCGGGTCGATGCCGTCCTGCTTGGCGGACACGGCAATCTTGGAGCGGAAGCCGGCCTCGCGGGCGATGGACTTGATTTCCACGGTGCCGTTATAGACCTCGGGCACTTCCAGCTCAAAGAGGCGGCGCAGCAGCTCCGGGTGGGAACGCGAGACGATGACCTTGGGTCCTTTGGGGGTGGTGGCAACTTGAAGCAGCACCACCTTGAGCCGCTGGCCGATGCGGTAGCGCTCGGTGCGCACCTGTTCCGAGGGCGGCAGGATGGCCTCGGTGCGCCCCAGGTCGATAAATGCCTGGCCGGCCTCGAAGCGCTGCACGACCCCGCTGACCACCTCGCCTTCCTTATCGGCGAACTCCTCGAAGATGGCGCTGTGCTCGGCCTCGTGGAGGCGCTGCAGAATCACCTGCTTGGCCGTCTGGGCGGCGATGCGCCCGGCGTTGGCCGGAGTGGACTCCACCATGACCGTTTCGTCGAGGACGACGTCCGCCTTGATAGCTTTAGCCTCTTCGAGCGAAATCTCGGTGAGGGGGTCGGCGGGCTTTTCGACCACGGTCTTTTCCGCCCAGACCTCCACCTTGCCGCTGGCCGGGTTAATCTTGACGGCGACGTTCTGGTTGGGGCCGAAATGGTCTTTTTTGTAGGCCGAGGCCAGCGCCGCCTCGACGGCGGTGAGGACGACGTCTTTCGGCAGGTTTTTCTCCGCCGAAAGCTGCGTTATGGCGAGCAGAAAATCGCTCTTCATTTCCGACGCATAACCTCCGCATATACTCGGGTCGTTACAACAAAAAAGTGGGAATCAAACCCACTTCACTACACTGCTATTCTTATCTTGGCGAGTTTATTATAGCACTTTACCCCCGCCGATGCAACAAAAATACTTTAATTTACTAGGGTCGGCAATTAAATATGTATTTCACTTGCTGACCCTCTAACTAGTGTCATTGCAAAGAGCGCCAGCGATGCGGCATTCTCCAGTATCGGTGGGGAAGAGCTTGCTTCGCTTGGCTCGCAATGACATACGAAAAAAGGGGGGCACAGGGGGTGAGGTTACTCAATCCGATGGGACTATTGTCTTTGTCTTTCCTTGCCCCGGCCTGTATAATGAATGATGTGCCCTTAAAACCGTCGCCGAGGCAGGTTAGCATGCGCGATATTGATAAGCTCAAGGCCGCCGTGGCCGGTGAAGTCGGCGCCCGCTACGAGGCGCTGGCCGACCTGAGCCGGAAAATTCACGACAACCCCGAAACGGCCTTTAAGGAGAAAAAAGCGGCCGCGCACTTGACGGCCTTCCTGGAAGGGGAGGGGTTCCAGGTGACGCGGGGCATCGCCAAGCTGCCCACGGCCTTCCGGGCGGACTACGGCGAGGGGAGGCCGGTCATCGCCTACCTGGCCGAGTACGACGCCCTGCCCAAGCTGGGGCACGCCTGCGGCCATAACCTCATCGCCACGGCCTCGGTCGCCGCCGGAGTGGCCGCTAAAAGGGCGGTGGACGAGCTGGGCGGCGCCGTCCGCGTCTTCGGCACGCCCGGCGAGGAGCTGCTGGGCGGCAAGGGCGTCATGGCCGAGCGGGGCGCCTTTGAAGATATTGACCTGGCGATGATAACCCATCCCGGCGGGGGCCACCGCGTGGTGGCCAATACGCTGGCCTGCCAGACGCTAGACATAGAGTTTGCCGGGCGGGCGGCCCACGCCGCCGCCGAGCCGGAGGCGGGCGTCAACGCCCTGGAGGCGATGATACAATCTTATAACGCCATCAACTCGCTCCGGCAGCACATCCGGGAGAAGGAGCGCGTCCACGGCGTCATTACCGACGGCGGCGAGGCGGCCAATATCGTCCCGGCCCATACCGCCGCCAATTTCATCGTCCGCGCCGAGACGGACGACCGCCTGGAGGCGCTCAAGGAGCGGGTGCTGGACTGCTTCCGGGGAGCGGCCATCGCCACCGGCGCCGAGCTTAATTACAAATGGAGCGCCTATTACGCCGCCATGATAAGCAATATGACCCTGGCGCGGCTCTTCAAGAAGAACCTGGAGGCGCTGGGGCGGCGCATTCCCCTGGGCGACGCCAGCCTCTGGGCGGGTAGCACCGACGTCGGCAACGTCTCGCGCCTGGTGCCCACCGTCCAGCCGCTGGTGGGCATCGCCCCGGAAAGCGTGTTGCTGCACTCCCCGGACTTCGCCGCCGCCGCCAACACCGGGGAGGCCCTGGATGCCATGCTCGACGCCGCCCGGGCCATGGCGATGACGGCCGTGGATATCCTCGCCGGGCCGGAGGTATTAGCCGCGGCGCGGGACGAGTGGGACAGGGCGGCTAAATGAAGCTCTACCTGGGTATCGACGTCGGCTCGGTGACCACCAAACTGGCCGCCCTCGACGCAGGGGAGGACTTGCTGGCCAGTCTCTACCTGCCCACGGCGGGACGCCCGGTGGACGCGGTGCTGGCGGGGCTGCGGCAGATGGAGGCCGACCTGCCGCCGGAGGCCGATGTGGACGGGGTAGCCACCACCGGCAGCGCCCGCGACCTGGCCGGGACCGTCGTCGGGGCGGACTTAATCAAGAACGAGATTACCTGCCAGGCCGTGGCGGCGGTACGGGCCGTCCCCGATGTGCGGACGGTCATCGAAATCGGCGGGCAGGACAGCAAGATTATCATCATCCGCGACGGCATGGTGGCCGATTTCGGCATGAACACCGTCTGCGCCGCCGGTACGGGGTCTTTCCTCGACCACCAGGCGGCGCGCCTGGGGATGGATATCGGCGAGTTTTCCCGCCGGGCGTTTGAGGCCGGGGCGCCGGTCAACATCGCCGGGCGCTGCACCGTCTTCGCCGAGTCGGAGATGATACACAAGCAGCAGACCGGCCGCGACGTTGACGGGATTATCTACGGGCTTTGCCGCGCTTTGGTGCGCAATTTTCTAAGCGATGTTGCTTCCGGCAAGGAGATTACCCCGCCGGTGGTCTTCCAGGGCGGGGTGGCCTTCAACCGGGGCATGGTGCGCGCCTTTACTGATGAGCTGGGCACGGAGATAATCGTGCCGCCCCACCACGAGGTGATGGGGGCCATCGGCGCGGCCATGCTGGCCCGCGAGCACGCCGAGACCGGCGCGGGCAGCCGCTTCAAGGGCTTTGAAATCGGGCGGCAGGCAAGCCCGGCGAGCCGGGAGAGTCGTGAGATAGCATGAAAATCATCGTTGACGCCGCCGGGGGCGACTACGCCCCCCACGAAACGGTCAAAGGGGCGCTCCAGGCCGTCCGGGACTATGGCGTGGAGATTATCCTGGTGGGGCGCCAGAGCGTCCTGCGCAAGCTGGCCGCCAAGGCCGAGACCGGAGCGGGCATCACCATCGTCGAGGCCAAGCAGGTGATTGATTTTGACGAGCACCCCCTGAAGGCGGTGCAGCGCAAGCCGCACTCCTCCATCGTCGTCGGCATGAACCTCCTCAAGGAGGGCGCCGGCGACGCCTTCGTCTCGGCGGGGAATACCGGCGCGGTGGTGGTGGCGGCGCTGCTGACCCTGGGCAAGACCAACGGGGTCAGCCGCCCGGCCATCGGCTGCCTGCTGGACGTCATCACCAACTTCCCGGTGCTGCTGGTGGACGCCGGCGCCAACGCCGACTGCCGCCCCGAGCACCTGCTGGAGTTCGCCCGGCTGGGCGCGCTCTACAGCCGCCACCTCTTGAAAATTAACAAACCGCGCGTCAGCCTGCTCTGTAACGGTCTTGAGGAAGGCAAGGGCAACCGCCTGGCCGTGGAGACCTACCCGCTCCTCAAGCAGGCTAAAGACCTGCACTTTACCGGCTATATCGAGGGGCAGGACATCACCAGAAAGAAGACCGACGTCGTCGTTACCGACGGCTTTACCGGTAATATCGTCCTCAAGACCATCGAAGGCTGCAACGATAACTTCCTGGCCTCGGTCAAGCAGATAGGACACGTATTTTCCAGCGCTTCGCGCCTGCGCGGGCACAACCTGCTCCGCGAAATCGGGCTGGACTCCTGGGCCCAGAAGCTGGACTACACCGAGTACGGCGGGGCCTGCCTGCTGGGCGTCAGCGGCAACGTCATCATCGCCCACGGGCGGAGCCAGGCCCGGGCCATCCGCAACGCCATCGGTCTGGCCAGGGAGACGGTGGAGCGCTGCATTATTGAAAGAATAAAGGAGGAAAAATATGAGCAAACCGGTGGAGATTGAAGAAGCCAAATTCAAGGAAAAGGTGCTGGACGAAAAGACGCCGGTGCTGGTGGACTTCTGGGCGCCCTGGTGCGGCCCGTGCCGCATGGTGGCCCCCGTTGTCGAGGAGCTGGCCGAGGAGTACGACGGCAAGGTCAGCTTCGTCAAGGTCAACGTTGACAATAACCCCAGAATCGCCGGGCAGTACGGCGTGATGAGTATCCCCACCCTGATTCTCTTCAAGGCCGGCCAGCCGGTGGTCAACGTCGTCGGCTTTCGCCCCAAAGCCGAGCTCAAGAAGAGCCTGGACGCCGCCCTCTAGCTTGCTCTTTAATCCCCCTGGGGGAGCTTGAGGGGCATAGCCCCTCATAAGAAACTGCGGGCTAAGCCGTGGATTTACCGAGGGCGGTTTGGGTGGGAATAGATAACTCCGAGGAGGGGAGGGGCCAAACATGAGCGAAACCAAAAAAGAACACGATGTCATCATCATCGGCGGCGGGCCCGCCGGCCTAACCGCCGGTATTTATACCGCCCGGGCGCGCCTGGCCAGCCTCCTCATCGAGAAAGGCGCCATCGGCGGGCAAATCATCAACTCGCTGGCCGTGGAGAACTATCCCGGCTTTGCCAATATCAGCGGCATCGACCTGACCCAGGCCATGTACCAGCAGGCCGCCGGCTTCGGCCTGGCCACCGTCTACGCCGAGGTCACCGGCATCAAGCTCTCCGGCAGGAAAAAGGTTGTCAGCACCTCCGAGGGCGACTATACCGCCGGGGCGGTCATCATCGCCGGCGGCTCGGAGCGCCAGAAGCTGGGCATCCCCGGCGAGGCCGAGTTCACCGGCAAAGGCGTCTCCTACTGCGCCACCTGCGACGGCGCCTTCTTCCAGGATAAGGAGGTGGCCGTGGTGGGGGGCGGCAACGCCGCCCTGACCGAAGCCCTGGAGCTTACCAAGTTCACCGCCAGGGTCACCGTTATCCACCGCCGCGACGAGCTGCGCGCCACCAAAATCCTCCAGGAGAAGGCTATGGCCGAAAAGAAAATCGCCTTCCTCTGGGACAGTGTGCTTACGGCAATCACCGGCGGGGACTTCGTGGCGGGCATCACCGTCAGCAACGTAAAGACGAAAAAGAAAACCGACCTGCCCGTGGCCGGGGTATTCATGGCCGTCGGCTTCAAGCCGAACACCGGCTACCTCCGGGGGGTCGTCGACCTGGACGAGCTGGGAACGATTGTCGTCAACGATAAAATGGAGACCAGCGTCCCCGGCATCTTCGCCGCCGGTGATATCCGCTCCGACTCGATACGCCAGGTGGTGGCCGCCACCGGCGACGGGGCCGTGGCCGCCGTCGCCGCCGAAAAATATCTGATCTAATAGCCCCAAAATATTTCCCCGCCAGTCTCCGCCGGGTATTGACCCCGCTTCGTGGCGGTGGGTTATAATGGGCAGTAATCACTAAAAGGAGTCGACTGTGAAGGTTATTTTTCTCGAAGACGTATCCGGCATCGCCCGGGCCGGGCAGACCCGGACGGTGGCCGATGGCTACGCCAGGAACTACCTCCTGCCGCGCCGGCTGGCCGTGGTGGCCGATTCCAAGGCCTCGACGCAGCTGGAGGCGCAGTTACGCCGCATCACCAAGCGGCAGGCCCTGGAAGAAATCGAGCTCAAGGAGCTGGCCGAGAAGCTCACCGGCACCCGGGTCACCGTTAAGGCCAAGGTCGGCGAGAGCGATAAGCTCTACGGCTCGGTAACCGCCGCCACTATCGCCGCCGCCCTGGAGGGGCCCGCCGGGCGCGAGATTGACAAGCGCAAGATAGAAATTGCCGAACCCATCCGCCACCTGGGCACGCACGAGGTGACCATCCGCTTTCTCCACGACATCAGCGCCGCTATCGAGGTAGTCGTCGAGGCCGAGGAGACCGCCGCCAAACCCGAAAAGGACGAGAAGAAGGCCGAGGCGAAAGCCGCCGAGGAGACGACCGCGGCCGCGCCGGAAGAGGCCGTAGCCGAAGCACCGGTTGAGGAATCCGCTGCGGAAACTGTCGGCGCGGAAACTGCCGAAGCCCCGGCCGCGGAAAAGCCTGCCAAGAAGACAAAGACCAAGGCCAAGGCGGCCAAGAAGACCAAGAAGGCCGCCGCCAAGGCTGACAAGGAGACCGAAGCCAAGCCTGATAAGGAGGCCTAAGCGTTGAACGACGTCAGGCTGCCGCCCAGCGATAGCGACGCCGAGGAAGCCGTTATCGGCGCGCTGCTCATTGACGGCGCGTCCATCTTTCAGATTGCCGACTTCCTCCAGCCGGCCAATTTCTACGACGAGTCGAACCGCTGGCTCTACGAGGCCTGCCTGTCCCTCTACCAGCGCGACGAGGCCATCAACCAGGTCACCCTGGCCCAGGAGCTTTCCCGCCAGGGGCGGCTGGAGACCTGCGGCGGGGCCGCCCGCCTGAGCTACCTGATTTCCGTCTGTCCCACCTCGCTGGACATCGAGCATTACGCCCGCATCGTCTACCGCCTCTCCATCATGCGGCAGATGATTAGCGCCGGCGACCGCATCGCCGCCATCGGCTACGAGTCCGGGCCGGACGTGGAGGACAGCCTGGCGCGGGCCGAGAGCGTGCTCTTCGGGCTGCGGCGCGGGCAGGCCGGCGGCGACCTGATGCACATCCGCCAGGTGCTGGACAAGTACTTTGAGGTGCCGCCGGCCCCGACCGAGGACCGGCCGGAGCGCCTGCCCTACGTCCTCTCCGGCTTCCCCGGCCTGGACGAGTGGCTGGGGGGCCTCCAGCGCGCCGACCTGGTCATTATCGCCGGGCGGCCCAGCATGGGCAAGACCAGCCTGGCCCTCAACATCGCCCGCAACGCCGCCGTCGACCACCGCGCCTGCGTCGCCCTCTTCAGCCTGGAGATGGCCCGCGATTCGCTGGTGCAGCGCCTCCTCTCCTCTGAGTCCGGCGTCAATACACGCCGGGTGCGCTTCGGGCAGCACACCGAGGACGAGGAAAGGCGGGTCATGGAGGCCACCGGCATCCTCTCCGAGGCGCCCGTTTACGTCGACGACACGCCGATGCTCCGCATCGCCGAGATGCGCAGCAAGGCGCTCCGGCTCAACTACGAGCGCGGCATCGATATGGTCATTATCGACTACCTCCAGCTGATGCAGGGGGAGGGCCACCGGAACGAGAACCGCGTGCAGGAAATCAGCTACATCTCCCGCGCCCTCAAGGCCCTGGCCCGCGAGCTGGACGCCCCGGTGCTGGCGGTATCCCAGCTTTCCCGCGCCGTGGAGTGGCGCGCCTCCCACGAGCCGCAGCTCTCCGACCTCCGCGAGAGCGGCAGCATCGAGCAGGACGCCGACGTCGTCCTCTTTATCTACCGCGACGAGTATTATTTTAAAAACGAGGAAGACTGGCTGGCGGTGCACCCCGACCGGGAGTACCCCCGCGAGGAGGCCGACGTCATCATCGCCAAGCACCGCAACGGTCCCACCGGCCGCGTCAAGATGCGCTTCCGCCACACTCTGGCCAAGTTCGAGAGCCTAGGCAGCGTGGAGCCGACGATGCTATGAAGCAATTTGATGGGTTCCCCGCCCGGATGGAGTTCACCGCCGTCCCCAATCTCTTCTTCAGCGCTTTGCTCCCCCACATCGACGACCTGGCCGAGCTGAAGACGACGCTGGCCGTCATGGCCGCCATTTACCGCAAGAAAGGCTCGCCGCGCTACGTGAGCCGGAGCGAGCTTAAGGGCGACGCCGCCCTGATGCCGGGGCTTAAGGTCGCAGGTAAAAAGCCGGAAGAAATTTTAGAAACGTCCCTTAAGGCGGCGGTCGGTCGGGGCACGCTGCTGTGCCTGGAGCTGGCCGGGGAGGGTGGCGCCGAGGCTATCTACTTTGTCAATGATGCGCCGGGTAGGCAGGCAGTAGCCAAAATCGAGAGCGGCGAGCTTGAGATAAGCGGGCTGGAGCCGGTGCACCCGGCAGCCACCAGCGAAGCGCCGCCGGACGTCTTCACCCTCTACGAGGAGAACATCGGCCTGCTGACGCCGCTGGTAGCCGACGAGCTTAAACTGGCCGAAAAGGCCTATCCCGCCGCCTGGCTGCGCGACGCCATCAAAGAGGCCGTTTTACATAATAAGAGAAACATCAAATATATCGTGAAAATATTGGAGAACTGGTCGGCGGAAGGCCGGAGCGATGGAACACATCAGCGAGATTCTCAAAAAGCAGACCCGGACAAGTACATCAAAGGCAAGTACGGACACATGGTCCGCCGCTGAGGCGGACGAGTCCCCGCCCGCCTCCCCGGAGTGCCCCGTCTGCCAGGGGGCCGGTATCGTGCACCCGCGCCTTGCCTCCGGCGAGCCGGACTACAGCCGGGCGGTGCCCTGCCGCTGTACCAAAAAAGAGCCGAAGGGCGAGTGCCAGGAGCGGCTGAAACGCTACTCCAACCTGGGCTCGCTGGCGCGCTTCACCTTCGCCAACCTGGAGCCGCGCGGCCAGAGCGGCCACCCCCGCGCCCAGGAGCAGTTCCAGCGTGCCGCCGAGGCCGCCAGGGCCTTCGCCGCCGCGCCGAAGGGCTGGCTGGTGCTGGGCGGCCCCAGCGGCAGCGGCAAGACCCACCTGGCGGCGGCCATCGTCAACGAGAGCATCAGCCGGGGCAATCCCGCCCTTTACATCACCGCCCCCGACCTGCTCGACCGCCTGCGCGCCTCCTTCGGCACCGACAGCGAGACCCCCTACGACGAGTTCTTCGAGTCGGTGCGGGCGGCGCCCCTGCTCGTCCTCGACGACCTGGGGGCGCAGTCGGGCACGCCCTGGGCGCGCGAGAAGCTCGACCAGCTCTTGACCTCGCGCTTCAACAGCGAGCTGCCCACCGTCGTCGTCACCATCAAGCCGGTCGCAGACATGGAAGAGCGGCTGCGCACCCGCCTCACCGACCCGCGTCTGTCGCAGGTCTACGTCCTCGAAGAGGACAAGCCCACCCAGGACTACGCCTGGGGGCCGGAGTTCGCCCTGCAAAAGGGGATGACCTTTGCCAGCTTCGACCGGCGGCGCAACCTGCCCCCGGAGCAGCAGGAAAACCTGGACTGGGCGCTGGAGGCCGCCCTCGGTTTCGCCAAGAACCCGGAGGGCTGGCTGGTCTTCATGGGTTTCACCGGCAGCGGCAAGACCCACCTGGCGGCGGCCATCGTCAACTACTGCTACGAGGCCGGCCAGCCCGCCCTCTTCGTGGTGGTGCCCGAGTTCCTCGACCACCTGCGCTCCACCTTCGGCCCGGAGAGCAAGGTCTCCTACGACGAGCTTTTCGAGAGCGTCAAGACGGCGCCGCTGCTGGTGCTTGACGACTTCGGCGAGCAGTCGACGACGCCCTGGGCCAAGGAGAAGCTCTACCAGGTGCTCAACTACCGCTACAACGGGCGGCTGCCCACGGTGATTACCACCCGGCACTCGCTGGACGAAATCATCGAGAAATTCGATAGCCCGGTGAGTTCCCGCCTGGCGGACAAGAGCATCAGCGTGCCTTTTAACATCACCGTGCCGGACTACCGCAGCGACGTGACCAACAACCATAAAAGTTCTACTAAGGGCAGGAAGACCAAGAGGTATTAGTTAGGGGGCTTGACCGCCTTAGTCCCCCTCTCCAAACTCAACATCAGAGAAGACCTTTGATATTTTGTTTGGAGAGGGGGAAGGGGGATAAAGGGGGATGGGGGAAAGGATTAAAGCTAAGCCGCCGATGCCACGAGGGTGGCCTGGATGGGAATAGATAACAACGAAAAGGGGCGGGGGTTTGGCGGGGATTCTATCCTTTGCCCTCTTTGAACGAAAGCGCCCCGGTCGGGCAGACGGCCACGCAGACGCTGCAGTCCAGGCAGCGCTCCGCCCCGATGGGCTCATCGCCGAAGGTGGTCAGCCGCCGCTCGAAGCCGCGGTGGGCGAACCCCAGTACGCCGGACCGGATGTCCCGGCGGCAGGCCCAGACACAGCGCCCGCAGAGGACGCACTTGTTGGGGTCGTAGGTGAAGAGGGGATTGGAGTCGTCCACGGGCAGCTCCCGCAGCAGCGGGCGGAAGCGCGTCGGCTTCAGCTTGGCGCCCAGGTGGCGGGCTATCTTCTGCAGCTCGCATTTCTTATTGGCCGGGCAATGGGCGCAGTCCAGCGCGTGCGAGGCCATGAGCAGCTCGAAGCCGGTGCGGGCCAGCGCCAGGGCCTTTTCGCCGCGCGTAGACACCTCCATGCCTTCGGCGACGGTCTCGGTGCAGGCGGTCACCGGTTCCGGCCTGCCCGCTATCTCCACGAAGCAGAGGCGGCAGGAGGCGCTCGGCTCCGGCTTATCGGCGATATAGCAGAGGTTGGGGATGTAGATGCCGCTATCCAGGGCCGCCGCCAGCAGGCTCGTGCCCTCGGGGGCGGTTATATTCTTCCCGTCGATGGTGAGCGTTACCTGTTTCATTTACCCGGCACCTCGCTGGGCGGGGAGAGCTTGATGACGGCGTTATACTGCGGTGGGCAGGCGGTGAGGCAGGTGCCGCACTTGACGCATTTCTCCTGGTCGACGACCTTGATGCGCTTTTTGTTTGATGATATGGCCTCGACGGTGCAGGTGCCGACGCAGGCGTCGCAGGAGCGCTCGCACTTGTCGGGGAGGATGTAGTAGGCGATGAGGTGCAGGCACATCAGGGCCGGGCACCTGCCGAGCTCGATGTGCTCGCGGTACTCGTCGCGGAAGTAGCGCAGGGTGGTCAGCACCGGGTTGGGGGCCGTGGCGCCGAACTGGCAGAGCGAGCCGGCCTTGACGTCGGCGGCGAGCTTTTCCAGCGTGTCCAGGTCTTCGAGTTTGCCCTCCCCCTGCGTGAACTCGGTGAGGATTTCCAGCATCTGCTTGGTGCCCAGGCGGCAGAAGGTGCACTTGCCGCATGACTCCCGCTGGGTGAACTCCAGGAAGTAGCGGGCGATTTCAACCATGCAGTCGTCTTCATCCAGCACGACCATGCCGCCGGAGCCCATCATGGCCCCGGCCCCGGCCAGAGACTCGAAGTCGACGGGTAAATCCAGGGCGCTTTCGGGAAGGCAGCCGCCGGAGGGCCCGCCGATCTGTACGGCCTTGAACTTTCTCCCCTTGGGGATGCCGCTGCCCGCCTCGAAGATAATCTGCCTGAGCGTGGTGCCCATGGGCACCTCGACCAGCCCGGTATTGACGACCTTGCCCGCCAGGGCGAAGACGGCCGTGCCGGGGCTCTCCGGCGTGCCGATGCCCCGGAACCAGGCCGCCCCCCGCCCGATGATATGGGGGACGTAGGCCATTGTCTTGACGTTATTGACGACGGTGGGCTTGCCGTCGAGGCCCTGCGTAGCCGGGTAGGGAGGTCGGTGGCGGGGCATGCCCGACCGGCCCTCCAGCGAGGCGATGAGGGCCGTCTCCTCGCCGCAGACGAAGGCCCCGGAGCCCTGAAAGAGGGTGATATCCAGGCTGAAATCCGTGCCCAGAATATTTTTACCCAGCAGATTGAGCTTCTTGGCCTGCCGGAGGGCTATATCTATCCTCTCCACTGCCAGGGGGTACTCGGCGCGGACATAGATGTAGCCGTGGCTGGCCCCGGCAGCGTAAGCGGCGATGATGATGCCCTCGATGACGGAGTGGGGGTCGCTCTCTAAAATGGCGCGGTCCATGAAGGCCCCGGGGTCGCCCTCGTCGGCGTTGCAGACAATATATTTGGGGCTGCCGGGGGCCTCCCGGCAGGTCTGCCACTTGCGGCCGGTGGGGAAACCGGCTCCTCCCCGCCCCCTCAGGCCCGATTTTTTCACCTCTTCGGTAACGGCTTCTGGTGTCGTGTCCAGGGCTTTGGCTAAAGAAGCGTAGCCCCCGGTGGCGATATAGTGCTCGATATCCGTCGGGTCGATGTGGCCGCAGTTGTCCAGGATTACCTTGTTCTCGTACTGCGCGCGGGGGAAGTCGGCGAAGCTGGGGAGGAGGTCGTTGGCCGTAAGCGCCGCCAGGACGAACTCCGGGCAGGGATTATCGCCCAGGATGAACTCCTTGACCAGCCGCTCGGCGATGACGGGGTTGACGTAGCCGTAGGCTATCGGGGGATAGCCGGGCCTGGCGATGACGACCAGCGGCTCGGCATAGCAGTGCCCCATGCAGCCCACCTCGATGACGGGGACGTTGAGATTGCGTTTTTTGATTTCGTCGCGGAAGGCCTGGAGCACCTCCAGCGCCCCGGCGGCCCGCCCGCAGGTGGCGGCCCCCACCATGACGACCGTACGGTCGCTCCCCGGCCCTCGCCAGCGGGCCTCGGCGCGCCCCTTAATCTCCCCGTAGGCGGCCGCGGCGCTAGTTGCCTTCACCTTTTCCCTTTGCTCTCGCCTTACGCTCGTTTTCGAAGGCAAGCAGGATGCCGTCGACGCGGGTGGGCTCCACCTGGCCCTCCGGCTTCTCGTCGACGACGGTCACCGGGGCCATCGTGCAGCAGCCCACGCAGGCCACCGTATCCAGGTCGAACTCGCGGTCTTCGGTCGTCTGGCGGGTGTCAATCTTGAGGCGGCGCTTCCAGGCGTCCAGGGTGATGTGGCCGCCCTTCATGTGGCAGGCGGTGCCCAGGCAGACGCGTATGGAGTGGCGGCCCGGCGGATTGAGGCGGAACTGGTTGTAGAAGGTGACCACCCCGTAGACGTCGATGGGGGGTATGGCCAGGTGGGCGGCAATCTCGGTCATGGCCGGGAGGGGCAGGTAGCCGAGCCTGCCCTGGACTTTTTGCAGGATGGGGATGAGATTGTGGCGCTTCCTGCCGAAGCCACGGATGATTTGGCGGGTGGCCTCGGCGAGTTTTTTCGCTTCGTTTTTAGGGGATTTTTTTGTTTTGGCCATGGGAATTGCTCCTGCTTCAATTCTGGCGAAGCGGGGCGTATTTGTCAAGGCAGGGATATACGGGGTGGGGATTTGGGGGGGGGCGCCCCCCCCCCCCCCCCCAAAAAAGGAAGAGAGAC